>OCPQ01001599.1_pt1 | contig 9251 bp, 8 predicted proteins | sample 1538251 | NCBI WGS metagenome assembly OCPQ01 (sample SAMEA2580249, study PRJEB22360) | human gut metagenome | biome: human gut; feature: human-associated habitat; material: faeces | place: Denmark | collected 2008/2010 | reverse complement strand
GGGTTGCGCTCGTTGCGGGACTTAACCCAACATCTCACGACACGAGCTGACGACAACCATGCACCACCTGTCTCCTTGCTCCGAAGAGAAAACATATTTCTATGTTCGTCAAGGGATGTCAAGACTTGGTAAGGTTCTTCGCGTTGCGTCGAATTAAACCACATACTCCACTGCTTGTGCGGGCCCCCGTCAATTCCTTTGAGTTTCAACCTTGCGGTCGTACTCCCCAGGTGGATTACTTATTGCGTTTGCTGCGGCACGGAAGGGGTCAGTCCCCCCACACCTAGTAATCATCGTTTACGGCGTGGACTACCAGGGTATCTAATCCTGTTTGCTCCCCACGCTTTCGAGCCTCAGCGTCAGTTAAAGCCCAGTAAGCCGCCTTCGCCACTGATGTTCCTCCTAATATCTACGCATTTCACCGCTACACTAGGAATTCCGCTTACCTCTACTTCACTCAAGAACCACAGTTTCAAATGCAGTTTATGGGTTAAGCCCATAGTTTTCACATCTGACTTGCGATCCCGCCTACGCTCCCTTTACACCCAGTAATTCCGGACAACGCTCGCTCCCTACGTATTACCGCGGCTGCTGGCACGTAGTTAGCCGGAGCTTCCTCCTCAGGTACCGTCATTTTTCGTCCCTGAAGACAGAGGTTTACAATCCTAAAACCTTCTTCCCTCACGCGGCATCGCTGCATCAGAGTTTCCTCCATTGTGCAATATTCCCCACTGCTGCCTCCCGTAGGAGTCTGGGCCGTGTCTCAGTCCCAATGTGGCCGATCAACCTCTCAGTCCGGCTACTGATCGTCGCCTTGGTAAGCCGTTACCTTACCAACTAGCTAATCAGACGCGAGCTCATCTTTCAGCGATAAATCTTTGATAATCAAATCATGCGGTTCAATTATGTTATGCGGTATTAACGATCGTTTCCAATCGGTATCCCCCTCTGAAAGGCAGATTGCTCACGTGTTACTCACCCGTCCGCCACTAGATCAGAAAAGCAAGCTTCTCTTCTCTCGTTCGACTTGCATGTGTTAAGCGTGCCGCCAGCGTTCGTCCTGAGCCAGGATCAAACTCTTAATTAAAGTTGTATATCAAAAGCATCTCTGCTCTTGTTATCCTGTTTCAGTTCACTTCACTGAACGTACATTTCTTTTATGTCTTTATGTTAGACCTTTAATTCTTTTTCTCAAAAGAATCTCTCAAGGGTTTCGTACTATTCGTCTTTGTTCAATTTTCAAGATGCTGTTTCGTTACACTCTTTTGTGTCGTGCAACTTTTACATTATATCACACTTTTTATCTTTTGTCAACCCCTTTTCTGAAGTTTTTTCAAAAAAGTTTTTTGACTTCCGATTTTTTCGTGCTTTCTAATGTGCTGTCTTAAATCAGCTTATCTATTATATCATATTAGCTAAGCTTTGTCAAGACTTTTCTTTGTGAATTCTTTATGAATTCGTTTGAACTCTTTCAAAAAGTGTTCATCGTCATCACTTTCTTCACATTCATCGCTCTCGTCAAGCGACTTATATATTTTATCATCTACAGCGACATTTGTCAATAGCTTTTTCATCGTTTCTCTATTTTATACATTTTCTACCCGATAATTTAGATATTTTTCACTATGTTGTTCATTTTATACTATAATATAAAAGAAAAAGCAGGGCAATGCCCTGCTCTGATGCTCTTAATTATTAGAAGATGTATCAAATCCGCCCCTGTTAAAGAACAATTCTCTTATTGCAAGCGCACAGCCTGACAGGAATCTGTGTTTGTCCTCAATAATAGAAAGCTCGATCTTGCTTGAAACAAGTGCTCCGCCTATCTCTGTCACAGCGTCCTTTAATTTCTGGAACGCCTTTTCATTCTGGAATTTGAACTGATGAAGCACTATCTTCTGTGGGTTGGTAGAAAAATACAAGTTGTTAAGAAGCACCGCTAACAGCGTAAGCTCACCGTTAAGTATCTCTTTTACAGCCTTGTCGTCTTTCTCGTATGCCATCGTTATCATATCCTGATTGACATTCTCAAAGCTTCCCCTTGCCGCCTCATAGAGAAAAGGCGTCTTTTCAGCCGAAAATACTTCCCTAAGCTTTGACATAGTAGCCGATGGAGTGAGTTCACTCTCAACACAGCCTCTTCTTCCGCAAGGACAAGTCCTGTCAGAATAAGGGTTGATTATCATCTTATCCACGAAGTTAGTTCTGTTATCATATGAAACGATCGGATCGTTAAGATTGGTCACAACAAAGTGCATAGTGTTGCCATACTGCAAAAAGGCTATGTTGTGTCTGTTTATATCCTTTGTTTTAAGGAAGTCGATATTTGCCATAGCCGTACCCTTTACAGAGTTGTCAAAAACCAGCGGAAGCTCAGTTTTCTCTCTTATTGCAGCCTTTAGCTTAGCATAATCAGGCTCGCCATCTTCAACACTGATACCAAGTCTTGAATACATAGTTGGGAATATACCGAAACCGATGCCGAGAATAGAGTTCTTGTCAAGGCAGTTGTCGCCCAGTACCTCGTTTATAGACTTCTCAGTGAAATCAAAAATAGTGCTGTAGTCCGTCTTTTCGTTGATAGCCAGGTTTCTCTTATCGAGAACTGCACCTGCCAGAGTTGACAGACCAACGCTTACGATATCCTCCTCTACCGTTACGCCTATAACGAACTTGTAGTGGTGATTTATGTCGATAAGTATCTTTTTTCTGCCTCTCGGAGCTTTTTCTGTAACGTGCTTGTATTCGCCTATTTCCTGTATTATCCCCTGCTCGATCATTTCATTTGTTATGATCGTGACAGCGGCTCTTGTTAGCTCTAAAGTTCCCGCAATGTCGATACGGGAAGTAGGGCCTCTCTGCTTGAGTATCTTGAGGACCTGCATACGGTTGCGCCTCTTGAGATCAAGCTTGCTAATGCCATGCTGTTCCATATAACTATAATTCCCTCCGAATATATTATTACTCGCCCTGTACGTTCAAAGCGTTCCGTGTCCTTTAAATACTGATACGAAACGCCTTTTATGTGCAAGCTTCCGGCGGCAGCCATGCATTAAATAACGCACAACTCCGCCGTTTAATTGTTCTTCTCGGAAATTATAGCAAACATTTTTAAACTCATGATTAACAATTGATTATCATTTAACTGTTTACCGAACATTTACAATTTTTTAAAGAATGTCAGCCTCGTTGATATCGTCCTCTATCTCCTCACCGTTGAGAATAGCCTTGAGAGTTTCCACTTCTTCGTCAGTAAGAGTGATACCCTTGCCCATTCTGCTGTGGTCCGGATTCCATTCTCTCAGGTCATATTTAGGCTCTCTCTCGTTCCAGGAAACCTTGTTAAGCTCCTTTGTCCAGCCCTTAGCGTTTTCAGAAAGTACGCCTATACGCTCTGTGATCTCAAATTTCAATTCTGCCATGATAAAAACCTCCATTGGTGTAATAGGAGCATAGCCCCTTTATCTATAAAACGCAGTATCTCTACCGCTTTTTATATGCCCATTCAATAAGCTTATCCCATATCTGTCTGCGGAATATAAAGCCGCATACAAGTGTCTGCACCGCCGCCGCAAGCACGCCGAACCAAAGTCCTGCCGCCGCACCAAGCAGTAAATCAAGTGCCGCAATGCCAATGAAAACATCTGCTGGTCTGCGGTTTTTGATAATAACAGCCACCGCCAGTATCAGAAATGCCACCGCTGCCCATACCATGCCGTGCCTGAAAACTAAACTCAGTGGCATAAGCACCATAAAGATATACATAAGTCTGTTCTTATTTTTGTATATTGCAAAGACAAAGCCTGCCAGAAGCAAAGCATACACAATAATGCCCCTTGTGAGCAAGTCTATGAGTACAAATACAGCCAAGCCGCCTATAACTGCGCAAAGCTTTGCAGTGCTAAGGCTCACAAAATGTGAAGCTATCCTTGCAGGAAGCACCTTGTAGAATATGCTCTCCACAGCCTTTCGATTGAGTATAAAGACCGCAAAGAAAAGCAGTGCCACCACTCCGTAAAGAGGAATGTGGTGCATAAGGTCAGTTTCAAAAAGGCAAATGAACATCATCACAAGGATAACGATGTTGTTCACTATCATCTTTTTCATATCTATCCTGAACGGCACTAGCTTTCTTGAGTCTATGGCTCTTATGATGAAAACAGTCATATAAGCCGCAACCGTGGATATAGGCGGACCGTAAAGTCCTATCCTCGGTATGAGGATAACGTTCAGCCCCACGTTTATCACACCTGAAACAAGGCTCGTAAAAAGTGACCTCTTTGTCTGCTTTGAAGCAAGATAAATAGACCCCATAAAAGTGGTGAAGCATGAATAAATGGTCGCATATATGATGATAGGCGAGTATTTTACGCAGTCACGGAAATCTGCGCCTATCCAGAAGTTAGTCACAGGCTGAACGATAAGCAAACAGCCTGCCACAAGAATATACAAAAGGCTCTGATTGAAGTCAAAAACATTCTCATAGAACGAATCTCTGTCATCAGAATCGTCCTCAGTGATAGCCGACATATTCCAAGCCTGACCGAACATAAGATATACCGTTGACACAAGGTTAGGTATCTTGTAAGCCGCCGACAGCACGCCGTTGTAGTCCGAGCCAAGATAGTGGGTAGTCATAAATGAATCCGAGCTGTTTGTTATGAGCCACAAAAGCTGAGCAGGGATAAGAGGCACAGAGTATTGAAGCATTACCTGCAAAAGCTCCCTGTCGATATCCTTGAAGTTTATATATCTCCAAAGCTTTGACTTGAACGTGAGAAATACCACCGAGATAAGGTCAGAAAGAATGGTGGCGAGCAAATACTTTTCAATGCCCGTGCCGTGACCGAGAAATCCCTCAGGGAGCACCATGTAAAACAAAGCCGTCCAAAACAGCGTAAAGAACGTGGTCAGTATGCCGTTAAAAGCAAACAGCTTTACCTGCTCCATTGCACGCACGAAAGTTGAATACAGCGACTTCATGCTTGAGGTGAATACATATATATATAGCATCAAGCTGTATCCGCCAATATACTTGTCAGCAATGCCCGTCAGCGACACAATAGGCAGCAAAATACCGAACACCGCCAGACCAAAGAAGCATATAAGATTGCCAAGAGTAAAGACCTTTACCTTGTCATAAGCCTTGTCAAGACCAAATCTGATTATAGCCTCCGTGATAGTCATGGTCACAAGAGGTATTATCCAGTTAGCTATCTGAGTGAGAACGTCCGTAACGCCCAGCTCAGCAGTAGTAAGATAGTTGGTGTATATAGGCACAAGCAACAGCACAAGGACTTTTGAGCTGAACGAGCCTATAGCAAACACCAGAGTATTTGAAAACAGCTTTTTATAGCTGCTTTGTTTGCCTGTTTCTGCCATTTAAAATTTCCTCATTACATAAAAATATAACACATAGAGATATTATAACACAATGCTTTGATTTTTGCAAATATTTTTATAAAAAGCCGTATTTTTTCACAAACCGCTTGCAATCAGAGCAAGATTATAGTATAATAGACCTAAAGAAAAGGGCTGTAAAAACAGCGTCACAGAATTACAGGAGGAAGATAACATGAGCAAAGCAACAAAAGTATTTCTGATACTTTTCGTATCTGTATTCACAGCAGGCGTGGCTGCAAACATCATCTGTGAGATATTCAAAACAAGACTTCAGAAATATTATTCTGTAGACTAAAATTTAGCATAGTACAAAAACGTTTATTGTAGGGGAACGGCTCAATTTCCGTTTCACAGAAATGCGACGTCCCGCTTAGTCGGGGCTATTCCCAGCACGCACTCTCAGGACGGCTTCTGCCGTCCTTTTTCTTTACAAAAAACTTTTCACCGCAAGTGAAACTTTTTCAGCAAAATTCCCGACTATTAGGGTGAAAGCTCACAGAGCAAAAAAAGAAAGGGGGAAAAACCATGGGAACAGAACTAAAAGATACATTCGTGCAGGCTTATAATGATACATACGATTATATAAACCGCTATCTCACCTCAAAGCTTCCCACCAGAGAGCTTATAGAGGACGCACTCCAAAGCGTGTATCTTGATTTTTACCGCTCCCTTATCACCACTGAGGGGAAAATAAAAAACGTCAGGCATTACGTCCTGCGTATAGCCAAGCATTATGTTGCAGACCATTACAGACAACAGCCCAAAGCCACATTCGAGGATATCACCGACCTGAATATCCCCGATGAAAAAGCCCTTGCCGACCTTGAAAGCGCCGACTTTTTCGACTATGAGCAGGTGATGAGCTATCTCAAAAGCTCCGACGATACCACCTACCGCATTTTCGTACTGCATTATCAGTACGGCTATACTATCAAGAAAACCGCATCATGCCTAGGCTTGTCCCAGTCCACCGTAAAATCAAGACTATACCGCACCCTTGACAAGCTGAAAAAAACATACTGTGAAAAGGAGGAACAAAGCAATGAAAATGACAGATATAATGAAAAAGTCCCACAGCGAAAGCAAGTCTGAAAATCTTGATGCTATCCTGCAAAAAATAGACAATAAAGCCTTTATCACCAACTCAGCCGACAGCGCACACACAGAAACAAAACCCCAGCCTATAAAGCTTAGAAGAAAATCCGTCGGCATAGCCGCAGCAGCAGCCTGCGCCGCCATAGCAGTGGGAGCATTCGCATTCAGCGGACTTTTAAAGCCCGATATCGACGCCACCACCCCTGCCCCCTCAACAGCCTCCACCGATACCACAACACAGCCGCCCCAGACCCCACAGCCTATCACAGTGCCGGAAGTTACCAACAAGACCTATGCCGAAGCCGAAAAGCTTATCGCACAGGCAGGCGGCACGCCCGTAAGACGTGATAGATATAGCGATACTGTCGCCGCCGAAACTGTCATGAATACCGAGCCTGCCGCAGGGGAAGAAATACAAGCAGGGCAAGAAGTCAACCTGTTTGTGAGTAAAGGTCCAGTTCCTGAGCAAAGAACTTATATCCACAATGACAGTTCACAGACCGACTCTGACGAACAGACCGATAAACAGCTCACCGAAGACGAGCTTGGCACATATGAAGTGGCAGATATAGAGATACCGACCTTTACCGAACGCCTCACCGACCTTGAAAACACAGACGATCTTAACGTAATACTCTCCGCACTAAATTCAAGAGCCGCAGACTTTGGCATAATATCCGCCGAAAACCATGAAACCTACCTCGACGTAACAGTAAACACCGAAAATGACGTCACCTGCACAAAAGCCTACCTCCAAGCATACGGCGTAAATATCGACCTTGTGGACGTCCACACCGCCTACCCAGAGCCGACAGGCGATCTCCCCATCAGCGATACGCCTATAACAAATCCGTATAAAGTATCAAATCTTTTGTGCGACCTGGAAGAAATGGGTTACCGCCCAACTTTCACCTCCTGCAGCATTTATGATCAAGGCAACAGATGTGAGGTAACAGTGCTTTACGAACACAACATCAAGGAAATGGAAGAGCTTCTGCAAAGCTGTAACGTTGATATGTCAATAGTCACAATAACCCTCGGCGGCAAAGCAGAAGTCACCCCCGGCTACAGAAGCCCAGGAGAGATAGTTAATATGTCAATAGTCACAATAAACCTCGGCGGCAAAGCAGAAGTCACCTCCGGCTACAGAAGCCCAAGAGAGATACTTGAAGAAGTAAAAGACGTTTTCCATATAAATGATGTAAGAATAGCCATAACTGGCAAGACCTCATATGTAGACGCCTATGCCATAGACATCTCCGATACCGAAAAGCTCGCCGATATAGCAGGCTACATCACCAGCTATTTTTCCGACGATATCCTCTACTCCATACCAATATCCCTAAACGGCAGCGATTACTTTTTCGTACATAAATAGCACAAAACCGCTCTGCACTGCGCAGGGCGGCTTTTGTTTCACATACAAAACCTATGGCTTCCAATAACCGTCACCGTAGGCTTAGCGTGCATATAAGCGTTTGAAGTCTTAGCAGGATTGTAGTAGTAAACACAGCCGTTGGTAGGATCCCAGCCGTTCAAAGCGTCACGGGCAGCATTGTAAGCGGAAGCGGCAACAGGCTCGTTGAACTGTCCGTCCACCACCGCCGTGAAAGCGCCGTTTTGGTAAATTACCCCCGAAAGCGTGTCAGGGAAAGAAGGGTGCTCGATACGGTTGAGTATCACCGCACCCACAGCCACCTGACCCACATAAGGCTCGCCCCTGGCCTCAGCAGAGATTATCCTCGCCAAAAGATTGATATTCTGCTCCGTAGCCGACGGCACAGAGCCGATAGAAATTCCCAACGCCCGAAGTGTCTGCGGACCTGCCGTCCCCGTCTGACTTATCCCCTGCTGTTTCTGAAATTTTATCACAGCGGCTTTTGTTTTCTCACCGTAGTATCCCGTCACAGAGTCGTTGAACAAACCACGTTCTTTAAGGCGTTCCTGAATAGCCCTAACCTCACTGCCGCTAGACCCAAGCTGAGAGAGCGCACTGTCCGAACCGCCCCAAAAGGCATTCACCGCCGCCAGCGAAACTCCCACAGCCAGCACCGTCACCACAGCTTTTTTCGCAAGCAGATTTCTCATTGTTCTCATAAGATCACCTCCTGAAAATCTGCATTTATTTTTTACAGCATTTACAGATTTATTCACGCCATGTCAATATACACAAATTCAGCAGTACAAATTTATGCAAACAAATGATTTATATTTTAATTTGGCAACATTTCTGCAATTGTTGCATTTTTTATGCAACAAAAGGGGTGCTTTTCGGGGATAAGTATAGGGGTATTATCCCAAATTGAATATCCTGCAAGGTAGCAGTGTATGAGGAAACATTTTGTCAACGTGAGTTAGGTGAACACGATGAGAGGTTCTGATCGCACAGAAAAGCACTTCCTGCACCTTGTTTGAAGCTTGAAAACTGAATAAAAATCGTACAAAACCACAAAATTACGGCAACAAATCTGTAGGGGCGAACAGCGTTCGCCCGTCGAAGAAACAAGTCCACGATTACAACCATTGTAGGACAGAACAAAAAACTATCCTATCACGCTTGTAGGGGCTTGGCGCCCTCGACAGCCCGACCCTCCGACATTTCGTCTGCAATCTCATTTGTGTTATCCACATAATGTTTTCTACATGAGCTCTTGATAATTCAAACCTCGCTCCTTCGAGCGGGCTGTCGAGGGCGCCAGCCCCTACAGATATTTGGGATAGTTTATTCCTCCGCAAAATCGCTCCGCTCTTTG
>OCPQ01001596.1_pt1 | contig 9275 bp, 9 predicted proteins | sample 1538251 | NCBI WGS metagenome assembly OCPQ01 (sample SAMEA2580249, study PRJEB22360) | human gut metagenome | biome: human gut; feature: human-associated habitat; material: faeces | place: Denmark | collected 2008/2010 | reverse complement strand
CATCTCTCTCGTAGGCGGAGAACCCCCGGTACGAGGACCCCCCGCCGTATGTGGTGCCGCCGAAGTCGTCATCGTCCCATCCGCCGAACTCGTCGTCGAAGCCGCGGCGCGACCAGCCGGAGCGCATGCCCTCCATGCCGGTTTCGCGCCGTTTCCAGTCGATGAGCCGGTCGGGGATCTCATCGAGGAACTGGCTGGGCATCATCTCGTTGGCCTGCCCCCACTGCGCGCGCACGGCGGCACGGGTGACGCACAAACGACGCTTGGCACGCGTGATGCCCACATATGCCAGACGACGCTCCTCGGAAAGCTCGTCGGCGTCCTCCATCGCCCGCGAGTGCGGGAACGTGCCCTGCTCCATGCCGGTGAGGAACACGACGGGGTATTCCAGGCCCTTGGCGGTGTGCAGAGTCATCAGCGTGACCTTGCCGGAGTCCTCGCCCTCGGAGGGCAGCTGGTCGGAGTCCGCCACCAGCGCCGTGGTCTCCAGGAATCCCGCGAGTGTGGCGTCCGGCGTGTTCTGCTCGAATTCGGCGGCGACGGACTGCAACTGCGACAGGTTCTCCACGCGGGAGGCATCCTGTGGATCCTCGGACCGCTGCAGTTCTTCGAGCAGACCGGACTGCGAGAGCACCTCCCCCACCACTTCGGACGGCTTGCCGTCATGTTCGGCCGCGAACGCGCTCAGGGAGCGCATCAGGTCCCTGAATGCGGCGAGCTGCTTGCCGGTGCGGGTGGGCACGCCGTCGATCTGGTCAAGATGTTCGATGCCGTCCCAGAACGTGGTCGCATGAGCATCGGCATATGAAACGATGATCGATTCGGCACGAGGTCCGAGACCGCGCTTGGGCACGTTGAGGATGCGCCGCATGTTGACGTTGTCGGCCGGATTGACGATGGCCTGCAGATACGCGATGGCGTCCTTGACCTCCCGCCGCTCGTAGAACCGCGTGCCGCCGACCAGCTGATACGGCAGTCCGGCATGCACGAGCGCGCCTTCAAGCGCACGCGACTGCGCGTTGGCACGGTACATGATGGCCATGTCCGAATACGGCGTGCCCTCCTCGGCGCGGACGCGAGCGATCTCCCCCGCTATCCACGCGGCCTCCTGCTCGGCGTTGTCCGCGGCATAGCCGACGATCGGGTCCCCGATGCCCAATGCGGTCCACAGCTTCTTGGGCTTGCGACCCTGGTTGTTGGCGATGACCGCGTTGGCCGCGTCGAGGATGGTCTGCGTGGAACGGTAGTTCTGTTCGAGCATGATGGTCTTCGCGTTGGGGAAATCCTGCTCGAAATCCTGGATGTTGCGGATGTCCGCGCCGCGGAACGCATAGATCGACTGGTCGGAGTCGCCGACGACGGTGATCCATGCCGGGCCGGCCCGCCCCGCCGAGGGGGCGTCCGGCACGACCTGCCCGGCCGCGTCCACGCCCGCCAGCTCGCGGATCAGCTCGTATTGGGCATGGTTCGTGTCCTGGTATTCGTCGACGAGGATATAACGGAACTTATGACGGTAATAGTCGGCCACCTGCGGTTGGGTGCGCAGCAGTTCGACCGTCCGGCCGATCAGATCGTCGAAGTCGACGGCGTTCGCCATGGCCAGACGATGCTGGTATTCGGCGTAGATGACGGAATACAGCACCTCGATGTCGCCGAAATTGCCGATCTGATAACCGCGCTGGCCGGGCCGGTAGTCGGGCGCGTAGCGCTTGAGCTGCTCCTGCCAGCCGATCAGTGAGTTCTTGTAGTCGGAGATGCGCGAGAGGATCGCGCGCGGCGTGTAGCGCTTGAGGTCGATGTTGAGATCGGCGCCGATCAGCTTGACGAGGCGCTCGCAGTCGGCGGTGTCATAGATGGAGAAGCCCGACGCCAGCCCTATCGACTGGCCGTCACGCCTGAGGATGCGCACGCATGCGGAATGGAACGTCGACACCCACATGCGCTGGGCGACCGGTCCGATCAGACCTTCGAGGCGTTCGCGCATTTCAGCGGCCGCCTTGTTGGTGAAGGTGATGGCGAGGATCTGGCTCGGCCATGCTCCGAATTGCGTGAGGATCCACGCGATGCGCCGGGTGAGCACGCGTGTCTTGCCGGATCCTGCGCCGGCGCCAATCAGCAGTGCGGGCCCCCGGTACTGCACCGCCTCGGCTTGCTGCGGGTTGAGGTCGCCGACGAGTTCCTCGGCGCTTCTTGCGATGAGATCCGGATCCTGCTGCACGCTGCTCCCCCTGACGGTTGACGATGATTCGGCTTTCCTGTTTACCACATGGTTCGGTCAGTGTCACTCGATATGGGCGACCTCCCATTCCGCCAACGTGTTCCTCAGACCGGAGGCATACAGGTCTTCGCCTTGTCCGGCCTGCGGGTGGATGCCGTCCGGTCCGAGCCAATCGGTGTGTGCCGCGATAGCACTGTTCCAGTCGACCAGAATCGAATCGGTGGGATGCTTGCGCACGTAGTCGGAGGCCGCCTGATTGGCCACGGGAATCCACTCGCGGTCACCATACGCATTGATGATGACCAGCACATGCCCATCACCCGCCGCGGCCGCAATCCGCTCGTATTCGCCGACCGTGGTCGCGCTGTTCGTGTTCAGCGAGATCACCACGTACTTGCGCAGACGGCCTTCCGCCTTCATCTGCGCGACGATACCGGGCGCGGTCAGGATGGACCGCGACACCTGGGCGTCCACGGCGATGCCGGGCAGTGACTTCTGCAATGCCGCCGACGCGCCCACGGTGACGGAGTCGCCGATCACGGAGACGTCCTCGCCGTTCAGGGTCTTCTCGATAGCTGCCTTGGCCTCCTCGCGGCGCTTGCGCTCCTCCTCGGCGCGTTTCTTCGCCTCGGCCGCGGCCTTGGCGTCCATCTTGCGCTGACGTTCCTTCTTGGCGAGCGCGCTCTGGTTCTTCTCCAGCATGATCTGTGTCTGCGTCTTCGCCGGGGCCTGGGCCACACCCATGAAGAACCCGATGACGATCAGTACCACAACCGACACGGTGACGACCATGCGCATCGTCTTCGCGGTACGGGAGCTGCGGGATGCGACGACCGGCGCGTCTTGCGACGAGGGCAGGGGCGCAGCCTGAGAGTACGGCTGAGTGAACTCGACGTTGTTGAGGTGCGTCCCATACACGCCACGTGCCCGCGCGCTGCCGACCCGTCGCGGAGCCGAACGTTGCGCCACCGTGCGGCGGGGAGCCGACTTGTCGCGCTTAGACTTGATCCATTCCGCGACCGGATTCTCCACCATCCACCATGACACCGCGGTCATCACGAGGCTCAGCAGCAACGTGAGCGCCTGGACCACCCACAATCCGCTGCCACGGTAACCGGGAAGCATGAGCTGCAGCAGCAGGTACAACGGCCAATGCCACAGGTACATGCCATACGAGTATTTGCCCAGCAGCGCGAGCGGACGCCAGCCGAAAAGGCCGATCATCCATGAATCCTTGGAAATGCTGCCGCCGATCAGCACTACGGTGAGCACAGAGGCCAGAATCAGACCGCCGCGGAACGCTGACGCATCCTGCCCGACGCGCGGCATCATCATGATCAACACGACCAGTGCGCCAGTGGCCAGCCAAGGCATAACCATGGTGAACAGGCGGCGCGGCTCGGCGTCAGACTCCTCGCTGTGCCGCACGACGAACGCCAGCGCGACACCCAACAGCATGCCAAAACAGTGCGTGTCCGTGCCGAAATACACGCGTGTGGGGTCGGCGGACGGGTTGTACAGCACCCACATGCCACACGCGGACAGCGCGGCGAGCAGCACCGGCACCAACGCCTGCACGAACGTGGAGCCGATTCTGTGCAGCATGGCCGTCAAAAGCGGCAGCACCAGCGTCGCTTGGGCCAGCAGCGCCACGAACCATAAGTGCCGCAGCAATTGCGGCGACGTCGCCGCGAAATAGCTGTCTCCGGAGAAGATCTCCCCCCAATTCGACGTGAATGTCAGCGCGGAGACGCTTTTACCCGGCACACCCACCAGAATGTCATGGTTGACGAACAGGCCGAGCGACACCGAGCCGGCGATCATGAACGCCATCGCCGGCCACAGTCGAGACAACCTGCGCAGATAGAAATTGCCAAGACGCAGTCTGCCGGTACGGTCGATCTCACGAAGGACGCTCAGGGCGAGCAGGAAGCCGGATACGGTGAAGAACACGTCCACGCCAATGAAACCGCCGGGCAGCGAGCGTTGCGACAGGTGATACCAGATGATGCCGATCAGGGCGAATCCCTTGATACCGTCCAGGCTCCCATAGCGGTCATTGCGCATGCTGATACTCCTTACACGACTTCCCGTTCCGTCGAGGTTATGCTAGAGCATCCCCCTCCCAAAAAAACATTTTGGAATCACAAAGTGTTCGTCAAGGACTCGTGGCGGATTCATACAGGTCGCCGCGGTCATCTGCATGGCGTATGCTGTCCCTCTGTCCTATTCATTGACGGTACAGGCAAAGGGGACTTATGAAGGAGCTGGAAGAGCGCATTCGGCGTGATGGAACGGTCAAGACCGGTGACGTGCTCAAGGTGGACGCGTTCTTGAACCATCAGTGCGACGTGCGTCTGTTCGACCATATGGGGCAGGAGTGGGCCCGGCATTTCGCCGGCAAGACCATCACCAAGATCCTGACCATCGAGGCGTCGGGCATTGGCATCGCCTGTTGCGCCGCGCGCCACTTCGGCGATGTTCCGGTGGTGTTCGCCAAGAAGGCCCAGTCCATCAACCTCGACGGCGACCAGTACACCACCACGGTGTACTCGTTCACCAAGCGCAAGGAGTTTCCCGTCATCGTGTCCAAGAAATATTTGGACGCCGACGACCACGTGCTGCTCATCGATGATTTCCTGGCGAACGGCAAGGCGTTGCATGGGCTCATCGAGCTGTGCCATGCGGCGGGGGCGAGTGTCGAGGGAATCGGCATCGCGGTCGAGAAGGGGTTCCAGGGCGGCGGTGACGAACTGCGCGCGCAGGGCTATGACGTGGATTCGCTGGCCATCGTCGAGTCCATGAATCCCGAGACCGGCGAGATCACGTTCAGGGACTGAGTCCGGAACAGCAGAGAGCAACGGTAGAGCAGAGGAGAGAAAAGGAAACCATGTCGCAGAAGAAAACGAAGAATTCCGTATCGTTCGAGGCGCTGTCCTCGCTGGACGCGCCCGTGTCGTTCTGGAAGGGCATTCCGTTCGGCCTGCAGCATGTGATGGCGATGTTCGTCGCCAATCTAGCCCCGATATTCATCGTCGCCAACGCGGCGAAGATGACGTCCGCGCAATCGGCGGCCGTGATTCAGTCGGGTCTGCTGGTGGCGGGTCTCGGCACCTGCCTGCAGTTGTATGGCGCGTGGCTGATCGGGTCCCCCCCCCCCCGGCGGGAGGATACGGAATTAGGGGGACGGGCATCTCGTTCACCTATGTGGCCGCCGCGGCCGCGATCTGCGCCGACAAGGGTTACGGAGCCGTGGTCGGCGCGGTGATCGTCGGTGGTCTGCTTGAGCTGGTGCTGGGCCTGACCGCCCGGTACTGGCGCCGTTTCGTGCCTCCGATCGTCTCCGCCATCGTGGTGACGTCCATCGGCTTCTCGCTGCTGACCGTGGGCGCCACGAGTTTCGGCGGCGGTGACGCGTCCGCCGCGGACTTCGGATCCTGGCAGAACCTGACGCTGGGTCTCATTTCGCTGGTCGCCTGTCTGGCGTTCCAATTGCTGATGAAGGGCACCGCCAAACAGCTGTCCGTGCTGTTCGGCCTGGTGGTCGGCTATGCGGTGGCGATTTGCATGGGCAAGGTCGATTTTTCCGGGTTCCAGGAGCTTTCCGTCGTTTCGCTGCCGCAGTTCATGCCGTTCAAGCCCGAGTTCGATTGGGGCGCGATCATCTCCATCGGACTGCTGTACGTGGTCTCGTCCGTCGAGGTTCTGGGAGACACCGCCGCACTGACCAAGGTGGGTCTGAACCGTACGCCGACCGAGCGTGAGACGGCCGGAGCGATCGCCGGCGACGGCCTGATCTCCTCGGTCTCCGGACTGTTCGGATGCCTGCCGCTGACCAGTTTCGCCCAGAACATCGGACTGGTGGCGATGACGAAGGTCGTCAACCGCAAGGTGATCCTGTCCGGCGGACTGATCCTGATTCTGGCGAGCTTCGTGCCTGCCGTGGCGGAGGCGTTCAACTCGCTGCCGCAAGCGGTGCTCGGCGGCTGCACGATCATGATGTTCGGCAACATCATTCTTTCCGGATTCCAGATGATCGCCGAAGCCGGCTTCACCCAGCGCAACATCACCATCGCCGCGTTGAGCCTGACCATCGGCATCGGCTTCACGCAGGTGAGCGACATCTTCGCGCAGTTCCCGGCCCTGTTCCGCCAGATCTTTGCCTCGAACTGCATCGCCGTGGCTTTCGTGGTGGCCGTGATCCTCAACGCCGTGCTGCCCGGCGAAGAACGATTCCTCTCCGCCCCCGCCAAGAACGAGGACTAAAAATCTAAGCTGCAGAGCATCTGCCACCTCCAGTCGCGAAGCGACTGGAGGTGGTCATTGGCGATCAAATCACGACCTCGCCGAAACATTCCGCGTCATGCACCCTGCCGGCTGATTCCGCCCTTGTGACCGGTCGCCTTGAACGGTTTGGCGGATCTTCCCCTCACCGGGCGAAAACCGGCCCGATCTTTCGGCGGGTTTGCCTCCGGGGCGTCATGACGGTGCCTGCCGGCCCGCCCGACCTCATCCTGCGGCGTGCGGATCCCTTTGGCCTGCAATGCGCGCAGCCACTTGTCTTTGTTGTTCGTCATCTCTCGTCCTTCGTCATCTCTCGTCCTTCGCCATCGCGTCACTCAACCGTGACGGATCTGGCGAGATTGCGCGGCTTGTCCACGTCATACCCCTTGATCTCGGCCATATCCATGGCGAACAGCTGCAATGGGACCACGTCGACGAGCGGGCTCATCAACGTCGGGCATTCGGGACGCCGGAACACGACATCCGCATAACGTTCATCATCCCGGTCGCCCTGTTCGGCGACGGCGATGATGAACGCGACTCTGCTCTTGACCTCCTCGATGCCGAACCGCACCTTGGCGTGCAGCACGTCACGGCCGCGCTCGGGCGGCATGATGAACACCACCAGCTCTCCCTCATCGACCAGCGCTATCGGGCCGTGCCTGCCTGCGTGTCGAGCACCCATTGGATCTTGGCCGGCATGCCCTTGAGCGAGTCGATGATCTGACGGCATCGGATTCGCGCGGTATCGACGCCACCTGCGTGTTGCAGATCGACAGCACCATGGATCCCTGCTCGCGCGCGTGGCGCAGGGCCATCAGCGTGTCCATAGTCTCTCCGGACTGCGATATCGCCACGACCAGCGTACGCGGGGGTGGGGATGGGCGTTCACGTCGGAGGGCGCCCCGTTCGTGGCCCAGCGGGTGTGTCCGATGGCGGCCGTCGCGGGCGGCATCGGGTTACGTTCCACGCTTTCGACGAGATTGGCGAGCCTTCCGGCCTTCTTGCGCACCACTGCATGCCCCATGCCCGAAGCGACGAGCGCCACTCCCGCAGAATCGTACCCGCGGTATTCCAGACGTTGCAATCCCTGAAGACACACCTGAGGGGGCTTGCCGCACGTGACCGAAACATTACCTGCATATCCGACGATTCCGCACATGGTCTCACAGCTTAGCCCAGACGCCACCAAGCCGCCAACATCGCAATCCGCCATGTAGGACAAGTACGAATAATAAGTCATCTCAAGCTGTTCAGCATTCCGGGCATACACCGGCACGGCATTGTCATATATGAGATCGCTTCCATAACCCGACTTTGCTGAAATATCCTCGATGCGCCGTTCCACATCGTCATATCGGCGAAGCGCATCATTCAATCGTTCTACAGGGGAAGAATCAATATATCGCGTTGGATGACGCAGAGCGGAGCATCATCAATGATGTATGTACGGCTCTGGGAGGGCAAACCGGGAACCGGCTTAGTGCGCGTACCCACAGTGAATCACCGTGGCTCAACGCTCGAAATGGTATGCCCGATGCTGCCTCGTGCAATGCAATCATCAGCAAAGATTCCATATCGGCCTATTACCGATTGAATCCCATCATTACAGCTTAGCGATGGAATGATCAGCCGACTTCGGCAGCGGCGGTAGAAAGATAACGATTCGCCGGGTGCCGTATCATCGTAGGCATCGACGCAATCGCAGATTCGTGATGACCGGAGGAACGCTTATGGAAAACAGGGGCAGCCGTCCGTTCGGCTACTGGGATTCGAGTTACCGGGCCAAACTGCGCAGGACATGGATCGCGTTGCCCTTCTGCATCGTCGCGGCCGTCGCCATGCCGATATTCACCGCTGTCAAATACGGTGACGTGGTATCGGGACTCGCATTTTCCGTTGTGCTCGCCGTCGTCTGGGCATGTCAGCTGATGTACGCCAAGAGCAAGGCGAAGGCGGAGGCGGAAACCAGAACCGCCGTGCCCCGATACGATGACAATGAGCTGCCCCGGTGAGTCCCGATCCGGCTGTCGGGCGCGCCGTTTATAGGGGCTTATGCGGTTGGCATCGGTCGCTTATGATGGGAAACGTCAGTCGAATCGAACGATGATGGGAGCATGACATGGCCAAGGCGCTGATTGTGGTGGATGTGCAGCCGACATTCTGCGAAGGCGGCGAGCTGGGGGTCGAAGGCGGCAACGCGGTCGCCGGGAGGATCGCCGACTATGTGAACGCGCATCGCGGCGAGTATGCGTATACCGCCACCACGCAGGATTGGCATATCGAGCCGGGCGCACACTGGTCGGGCAATCCGGATTTCGTGGATACGTGGCCCAAGCATGGCGCGGCGGGCACGCCGAACGCCGAGCTTCATCCGGCCATCGCGGCTCTGGGCATCGCTCATCATTTCAAGAAGGGCCAGTATTCGGCGGCATACTCCGGTTTTGAAGGCATCGAAGACAATACCGACCGTATCCAGACGCGCGAGGAGGTCACGGCCGAACAGTCCGCCGGCAAGACGCTGGCCAATGCGCTGAAGGCCGCAGGCGTCACGCAGGTGGATGTGGTGGGCATCGCCGAATCGCATTGCGTCAAGGACACCGCGCTTGACGCGAAACGTCTCGGCTTTGATGTCACCGTGTTCGAGGATCTGACCGTTCCGGTCAGCGAGGAGTTGGGTGTCGCGGCCCGCAAACAGATGGCCGATGCCGGCATCATATTGGCGGAGGCTCGCTGAGCTTTCGTCGTGTGGCCTCCCGGTATGAAAGGGAGG
>OCPQ01001591.1_pt1 | contig 9330 bp, 2 predicted proteins | sample 1538251 | NCBI WGS metagenome assembly OCPQ01 (sample SAMEA2580249, study PRJEB22360) | human gut metagenome | biome: human gut; feature: human-associated habitat; material: faeces | place: Denmark | collected 2008/2010 | reverse complement strand
TGCCGCAAGTAAAGGTGGCAGAAGCGGTGAAATCATCGTTCCACTTCCACACCGGGGCGCCATAGGCATGGCCGGTGGCGGGGATAGCCAGCTTCTCCAGCGTTGTCTCGGTCTTGCCCTCGGCATCGCTGAACAGCTTGCCGCAGACGGAGCAGACCCAGTGGGCCTTCACACCGGCGGTCTCGCAGGTGGCAGGCACTGCCTCCACGGCGGTCAGGGTGTGGCCCTTGGCGGGGACAGGCTCCGTCTTGGTGTCGGTGTAGTCCTTACCATCAAAGGTGACCTTGGCGGTGTAGGTACGGGTGCCGCCAACCTCGCAGCTGCCCTCCGTAACCTCGCTGGTCACAGTGGCATCGACCTTCTTCACATGGGAAGTATCATTCGCGCAGGTGAAGGTGGCAGAAGCAGTGAAATCATCGTTCCACTTCCACACAGGCTCACCGTAGGCGTGACTGGTGGCGGGCAGGGTCTCCGTCTTGGTATCGGTGTAGTCCTTACCATCGAAGGTGACCTTGGCGGTGTAGGTGCGAACGCCGGTCGACTCGCAGGTGGCCTCGGTGGTCACAGCGTTGGTGACGGTGGCCGTCACGTTCTTCACATGGGAAGGGTCGTTGGCGCAGGTGAAGGTGGCAGAAGCGGTGAAATCATCGTTCCACTTCCACACCGGGGCGCCATAGGCATGACCGGTAGCGGGGATGACCTCGGTCTTGGTATCGGTGTACTCCTTACCCTCGAAGGTGACCTTGGCGGTGTAGGTGCGAACGCCGGTCGACTCGCAGGTGGCCTCGGTGGTCACAGCGTTGGTGACGGTGGCCGTCACGTTCTTCACATGGGAAGGGTCGTTGGTGCAGGTGAAGGTGGCAGTGGCCTTGAAACCATCCGTCCAGCTCCACACAGGCTCACCATAGGCGTGGCCGGTGGCGGGGATGACCTCCGTCTTGGTATCGCTGCACATGGTGCAGGTGTAGGTCATGACGCCATTCTCGGTGCAGGTAGCCGCCGTGGTGACCTGACCGTCATCCCACGTGTGCTGGCCGCTCTCCGTGGGGCAGGCCACGTAGTACATCCGCACTACATCGCCGTCCTTCAGCTGGTAAGTCCCCAGTGTGGCATAGATGGGCTGGCCGTTGTCGTAGCGCTCAATGGGCATCTCCCCATTGACGGTGAACATCCAGCCGGACCAACTGCCGAAGGCGCTGTCGCCGCCGGTAAGGCTCACGCTGTTGGGATCGGTGATACCGGAGAGATAGGTGCTGCTGCCGGTGTAGGTATACTGGTTCTCCGTCAGAGCCGCCATCACGGCATCCGCTGCCGTGCGGTGATCTCCGGTGGAGCAGGTGTAGGTGGCGCCCTCCAGATCGGTGAAATCCTCCTTGAAGGTGCTGCCCTCCACATTCACGGTAACGGTCAGGGGCTGCAAATTGGGATCCTCGATGCCCTCGGTGCCGATGACGGTGACGGTGGTGGAAATGGGCTGCTTATAGAACTGGGCAAACTGCTCATAGTCGGCATTGCCCTGGAACTTCTCGTAGTATTTGGCGTACTGGGTGTAGGTCAGAACACTGTCCACGGTGATGCGGGTGTTGTACTTGGGCTGGGTCACCAGCAGCGTCTCATGGGCCACCACAGCGTTGTTGCTGGAGCGGAAGCAGCGGTACTGCTGAGCATCGTACCAGCCGGGAATATCGTCCGCCTTGACGCCCACGGCATTGTAGCTGTCCATGTTGCGGATGAACTTATAGCCGGTGGTGGCGGGGACGATCTCGATGAAGGAGCGCATATCGCCGGTGACGTGGTCACGGTCGGCGTTGGCCTTGCGGATGCCCTCCCAGTACACATCCTCGGTGCATACCAGCCTCATGAAGGCGGCGGCAGTGTCCAGCTCCTCCTGGGTCAGCGCCTGAACGGTGAGGGTGATATCCTTGCTGGCCAGCACCGGCATGGAGGCGTAATCCGTACCCTCGCCGCTGGGGCGGGAGAGGATCTTCATGGTGATGGTGACGGTCTTGGCCTCCTGACCGGGCAGGGGGCGATAGGTCAGCATCCGGGCCACATTGGCCGTGGTGGGACCGGCGGACACCACCACATCGGCGTCGCTGGTATACAGCATGATGGGGGTGTACTTGCCGTCGAAGCCCTGCTCATAATCCCGGTAGGAAATGGCGCTGAGCTGCTTGGTGGTGGGCAGCTGGATGTCGGAGACCACGTTTGTGGTGTCGATCTTGGAATTGTCACGGGGATCCTTCAGGCCGATCTCACGCACCGCCGTCTCCAGCAGCGCCTGATAGTCCATGGCGGGAGGCGTATTGTCGCCCTTGACCACCACGGTATAGACCATGTTCAGGTTCAGATCCTCCCGACCGTTATAGACCAGCTTCAGGGTCAGGGTCACGCTGGTGTCCTTCTTGGGCTGGGCCACCGTGACCGTATAGGGTGCAAAGTAGGGGTAAGAGACCTCCTTGAAGGAGATCACGCCGGTGTTGCTGGAGGTCCACGTGGCGGTGGTCCACAGTTCCTGATCCGTACCGCTGCTGTAGTCCACCTTGCTCTCGTCCACGCCGGCCTTCAGGGGATACTTGGGCAGGCTGGTGAGGTCGGAGGCACTCTCCACCGTCTCAGGCACGCTGATGCGGGCCGCCACGGTACGCAGAGCCTCCATGGCCTTTTCCTCGTCCAGAGGAATGCTGAACAGGCACTCGGTGGACTCCTTGGTGTAGGTATTGCAGGTCAGCACCAGCGTAGGCCGCACGGTGCCGGAAGCCGCCGTGGTGCTGCCGTTTTCGTTCCACTTATACTGGATGGTGCCGTCGGCCGTGATGCCCACGTGGTTATAGCTGCTGTAAGACGCCTCCTTCATGCTGACGGTGACGTCCGTGATCCCGGCAGCCTCCAGCTTGGCCCGGAGCATGGTCAGTGCATTGGTGTCCTTGCCGTAGGTGACGTTGTAGGTACCGCCAATGGCCTTCTCGGCGGCCTCCAGCTTGGCCTCGGCCTCCGACTGCTCCGGAGACTTGCTCTCCGTCCAGACGGCATAGAGGTTGTATGTCTCGCCGTCCTCGCTGCCTTCGTCCCAATCGTCACCCTCCTCGAAGGGGCGGTTGATGGTGGCGCCGTCGGCATACTTGACGGTGCTGCCGTAGCTGGTCTCCGACCAACCGGCGAAGGTATAGCCCTCCCGGCTGAAGCCGCAGGGCGTCAGCTGCACATTCTGACCGAAGGGTGCCGGCTGGTCGGCCATGGTGCCGGTGGTGGTGTTCTTGTCGCTGTACTTGACGTTATACTTGATGATATACTGATAGTCACGCCACTTGGCGATGAGAGTCACCTCGTCGCCGCTGAACACGGTGTCCTTGGTGACGGCCTCACCGAAGGAGCCGTCGGCATTCTTGATGTACCAGCCGTCCAGCGCCTTGTTGGCGGGGTAGTAGTAGCTGCTCAGAGAAGGCAGGCTGGAGAATACCTTATCCGGCGTCACGGTCTTGTCCTTCAGCGTGTTCTTATAGCCGTTGCCGTCGAAGTGGACAGTGATGCCCTTGGTCCAGTGGGCGTACAGATGGAAGCCGTTTTCGGCGTCCACGGCGGTGAACTTGTAGGACGGGCCCACCGCATTGCCGCCCTCCGCCGCATCGAACCAGCCGTCAAAGATATAGCCGGTGCGGACGGGGTCCTCAATGGCGTCAAACTTGGTGCCGCCGCCCTCCTTAAGGATGTAGTTGTAGTTGCTGCCCACGACGCAGGTGCGGGTGCCGTTCTCTGCACCGTCATAGTTCGGGTGCAGGGTCACATTCACCGGCAGGCCGTACCAAGCGGCGTAGAGCGTGACCGTCTCCCCCTGCTTGGTGGTCAGGTTCTTCACCGGCTTCTCGTCGGCATAGCTGCCGCTGGAGGCGCCGGAGGATGTGCTCCAGCCGTTGAAGTAGTAGCCGGGGCGGGTAAAGGTGTTCTTGGGCAGCGTGACCTCCTGATCATAGGTAGCAGGGATGGAGTCCATGGCTCCCTGGCCGCCCTCACCGCCGCTGAAGGCGATGGTGTAGGTAATGGGGCTCCACTGAGCGGTGTAGATGACGTCGCCGGAGATCACCGTCTCCGCCGTCAGCTTCTCCTCGCCGTTGAACCAGCCCTCGAAGGTATAGCCCTTCTTGGTGGGGTCTGCGGGAATACGGCCGGCGCCTCTGGCCGTTCGTGGGGGGGTGGGGGGAAAGCCGCCTGCCGATGGCGCTGTTCTGGGGGACCAGAACGGTGGTGTCGGTGTCGCCGTTGCGGAGCGTGACGGTGTAAGCGTCCGACCACACGGCGTACAGCTCCAGATCCGTCTCCGTGGTGATGGCGGCACCGTCGGCATAGACCACAGCCCCATCGGCGGAGGTGGCCCAACCGGCGAAGATCTTTCCCTCGCAGGTGAAGGTATTGGCCTTCAGGGTACCCTTGCCGCCGAAGATCTTCTGCGTGGCGGTGTCCTCCGTGCCGTTGTTGGCGTGGAAGGTCACCACCAGCGCCTCACCGGCGGAAAAATTCCGCAGATAGACGCAGTCGTCGAACTTGTCGCCCGAGCCGTCCTTCTCATACCGCACGGTCAGCTTGTCGCCCCGCTTGGCGTCCAGCTCCAGACCCTTCCAGTTCTGGTCGCCGCTCTCGCCGTCGACGAGGGTGGTGCTGCCCAGTGTGATGGTACACTTGTCGTACTTGGCCTCGGAGGAGACCTTATACTCGAAGGACAGGTGGGTATCTTCTGTAAAAGTCAGGGTCAGGGTGCTGGAGGAGCGGTTCTTTCCGGCATTGCCGGACATGAGGACCTCCTCGCCGTCCTTGGTACTGACCTTCCATGCGGTGGTGCCGCTGCCGGGATCAGCGGCGATGGGGAGCCCGTCGAAATAGTCGTCAACGGACTTCTTGGCCGCAAAGACCGACGTGGGGATCAGGCTCACCAGCATGATCACCGTCAGCACCATGGAGAGCAGTCTCTTTTTCATGTTGCTTTCTTCCTTTCTCTGATACTCTCGTTGTCTCCCGCAGGGAGACATTTCCGCCGCCGGAGGAGAAAATCGGAAGGAACGGATGCAAAAAAGCGGGTCCGCACCGGCATACCGATGCGGACCCGCTTTGTTTCCAAGCGGCCCGGCGGATGTCCCAGTGTCGGCAGGCATCCGATCCAGCGGCCGGCGTATCTGACTTATCCGGCTCGGCCGGCTTCACAGTGACCCACTCGCAGGGCTTTGCACCCTATTCCGCCTGCCCCGCAGCATGGGGCAGGCCGCTCGATCTTCTATTCTCTTTTCGGCGGGGTTCGTCCCCGTTCAGGATGTTTCGACGTTTATCAGTATACCACAAGCCTTCCCCCATTGCAAGGGAGACTTTGCCTCCCCCTCCAGCGTGTATTTTACCCCGCCCCACGCAAAAGCTCCCTGCGCCGGAGCCTTCCCCCCAGCGCAGGGAGCCTTCTTCACTTTTGCCCGGATACTTCCCGGCTTACTTGTTCACGCAGTACTCGCTGTTGGCAAGGCGCATGCTGCACCCCTCCACCGGCGCATCATAGCTGGAATCGCCATAGGAGACATAATAATCCGCATAACCGCCCCAATAGTAACCACCATTGACCCAGTATTTGCCGCTGACTTCCTTGATCACATCAGCACCATTCTTATCATTTTCCTTCAAAGTGGCCTTGCCCTGAACATCCACGCACTCTTCATAATAATCCACCGTGATGTTCTCCACCGTGCAGTTCTCCACGCTGGCGTTGTCCACGCCGTTGCCACGCTGGATCATGCCGGCCAGACCGCCCATGTCATAGGCGGCGTGGATGGTGTTGTTCTTGGAAACGCAGTCCTTGAAGGTGACCTTCACGCCGGGATCGGCGCCCATGCCCAGCAGGATGCCGATCTTGCCGAAGCCCCAAATGGAGCTGTTGGTGACGCTGACATTCTCGAACAGAGTCGTGCCATAGGTATAACCCAGCACAACACCGCCCACGTTGCCCGCAAACTGCGGTTTTGCATAATTCACAAAGAACACATCCGCTCCATCAAAGGCGATATCCTTAACAGTGACTGCACCGTTGATATCACCGATGAAGCCTGCGCCGTAAACACGGCTATTCGTGCAGCCACGTACCTTCATGTTCCGGATGGTATGGCCGTTGCCGTTCACGACAATACCGGAAAGCCGGTTATAGCCGTTAATGGGCTTCCACAGGTACTCACCCAGATCTACATCATTGGCGAGATTCAGGGTATAACCGCTGTAATTCTTACCGTCGTCCGTGACTTCCTTGGCAAACAGGGCCAGCTCCTCAGCGGAGGCCACCGTCACCACCTTGTCAGCAGTATCCACCGGCGTGGCATAGCCGTCCGCCGCATGGTCAGTCCAGTAATCTCTGGCAAACACAGCGGTGAAGGGAGAGAAGTGGCTGACCTTCATGGTGACATAGCCGGTGGCGGCGTCGTACACATAGTGATCCGCCGCATCCGTTAGGGTCCCATTGTCTTTTGTCATTTTCTCGCCATCATGATAGAGCTTCAGAGCGGTACGGTTCTTACCGACGTTCATCTCCACCGTCATCAGCGTACCATTCGTGCTGACAGCGTTGCCGCTCTGGTCCTTCATCGTGACCTCATAGCTCTGGCTGCTCTCGGTGCTTGCAACCTTCACCCCAGCGGGCGTGGCGCTCTTCACCACCTCCAGTTTCAGGGACTGCACGCCCTCATCCAGAGCGCCCGCAGGCACCGTTACCTGAATGGTGTGATCCTCTTCCTTGTCCTTCAGCACGGTGTCGCCGTCGGTATTCACATCGCCCACAGCCACCACGGGATACTCCGCATCCGCATCATAGTCCTTGTCGAAGCTGTCGCTCTCCACGGTGTCCTGCGTGGCCACCACGGTGATGGCGATGCCGTCGATGGACTCGTTCATGTACTCATTGCCGGCAGACTCCCACATATGGCCCTTGATGGTGAAGGCACTGCTCTCACCGGCCGCCAGATGCTGCTCAGCGCCCATCGCCACATCGCCGATGGTCCACTCGATGGCCTCGTTCAGCTTAGCGCTGCCGTTGATGCCGGTGATGGCCACCTTGTACTTCAGTGCCAGATTGCCGTTGTTGCGGATCCGCAGGGCGGGCAGTTCATAGGTACAGCCCGGCTCCCACAGGATGGCTTCGCCCTTGGCATCAGCGGCCTTGACGAAGTCCAGCGTCTTGCCCTCGGCGCTGACCCACTTGCCGTCAGCGTTCTGCATCTCCAGCACCACATCCAGGTTACCGGCCTGAATTTTGTTGACGCCGGTGCTTGCCGTGTCGGTGAACCATGCAAAGGTAGCGCCTACCAGCATAGCCAGGCACAGAACCATGGCCATGACGCTGCCCAGCAAGGCCCGTTTGGTACTCTTGCGGTTTGTCATCGTATCTTCCTCCTATTTTTTTGCGTGTGCGGCGACGAGACTCTCGCATGGGGAGTACGGATCCTCACGTCGGGGCTGCGCCCCTCCTCAGAACGCCACTCCCTTTGGGCCCCCCTTATCGTTTCATCTGAAACGATAACCGCCCATGGGCGGTTCGGCGTACACATGGATGTACACATCCATAGCACCGCAGCCGAAAAAGCACAAGGCTTTTTCACAAATTTTCGTCATTTTCTTCAAAAAAGCGCCTCAGGCAGCAAAAAACACCGCAGGGTGGGGAAATTCCCCGTCCTGCGGTGTTTTATATGGCACCCCCGGCCAGATTCTAACTGGCGGCCTACCGCTTAGGAGGCGGTCGCTCTATACAGCTGAGCTACGGAGGCGGATACCCCGTTATTTTACCCCATAAGCAAGGCGCTGTCAATGCCTCACTCCGTCCGGAATACCTTCTCGAACTCCTCTGCCGTCATGGTCTCGTTGGCCAGCAGATACTCCGCCACCTCCACCAGCTGGGGCCGGTACTGCTCCAGAATGGCGATGCAGCGGGCGTAGGCGTCGTCCATGATGCGGCGGATCTCGCCGTCCATCTCCGCCGCCGTTTTCTCGGAGTAGGGCCGGGTCTGGGCCATGGACTTGCCGATGAACACCTCGTCGTGTCCGGCGTCGAAGGCCACGTTGCCCAGCTGCTCCGACATTCCGTAGGTGCCCACCATCTTCCGGGCCAGCTGCGTGGCACGGCTGATGTCATTGGAGGCCCCGGTGGAGATATCCCCCAGCACCAGCTGCTCCGCCGCCCGGCCGCCCAGCAGCCCGGCGATGCGGTCCAGCATATAGCTGCGGGAGAGGTACGACCGATCCTCGTCCGGTAGATAGATGGTCATGCCGCCCGCCTCGCCCCGGGGAACGATGGTGATCTGATGCACCGGGTCCAGATCGGGCAGTGCGTGCATCACCACGGCGTGTCCCGCCTCGTGATAGGCTGTCAGCCGCCGCTCCTTCTCCGGGATGACCCGGCTGTGCTTCTCCGGCCCGGCGATGACCTTGATGATGGACTCCTGCAGATCCTTCATGGTGATGAAGGACTCGCTGCTCCGTCCCGCCAGCAGGGCCGCCTCGTTGAGAAGGTTCTCCAGATCGGCGCCGGTAAAGCCTGCGGTACCACGGGCGATCTGTCTCAGATCCACGTCCTCCGCCAGCGGCTTGTTCTTGGCGTGTACCTGCAAGATCTCCTCCCGGCCCTTGATGTCCGGCAGCCCCACATAGACCTGCCGGTCGAACCGTCCCGGACGCAGCAGCGCCGGGTCCAGAATATCCACACGGTTGGTGGCAGCCAGCACCACCACGCCCTCGTTGGAGCCGAAGCCGTCCATCTCCACCAGCAGCTGGTTCAGGGTCTGCTCCCGCTCGTCGTGTCCGCCACCCAGACCGCTGCCACGCTGACGGCCCACGGCGTCGATCTCGTCTATGAAGATGATGGCCGGGGCGCTCTTCTTGGCCTGCTGGAACAGATCCCGCACACGGGAGGCGCCTACGCCTACATACATCTCCACAAAGTCCGAGCCGGAGATGGACAGAAACTGTACTCCCGCCTCACCGGCCACCGCCTTGGCCAGCAGCGTCTTACCGGTACCCGGAGGGCCTACCAGCAGCACGCCCTTGGGGATATGCGCCCCCAGGTCCAGATACTTCTGGGGCTCCCGGAGGAACTCCACGATCTCCCGCAGCTCCTCCTTCTCCTCGTCGGCCCCGGCCACATCCTGAAACGTGACCTTTTTCTCTCCCGGCGTACTGACCTTGGCCTCTCCAAACCGGGACAGCTTGTCCTGCGCCCCGGCTCCGCCGCCGGCCATGCGGTTCATGAGATTCATCAGCAAAATGAAGCCCAAAAACGCCAGCACATACGGCAGCAGCAGCTGCAGCCAGTTGGTGGAGTGG
>OCPQ01001588.1_pt1 | contig 9371 bp, 7 predicted proteins | sample 1538251 | NCBI WGS metagenome assembly OCPQ01 (sample SAMEA2580249, study PRJEB22360) | human gut metagenome | biome: human gut; feature: human-associated habitat; material: faeces | place: Denmark | collected 2008/2010 | reverse complement strand
GGACTCCAATCCGGACACCGGAGTGTCCAACTTTTTGTCCGCACCCCCAGGACTCGCATAATCGCACTTTTCTTTGCATTGAAATCAAAAAAGTTGTTTTTGGCCGGTTTAGCATCGCGTGGTTGCAGTCGCCGCTGACTGATTTTGGCGATAAACTGGGCAAGTTGGTCATTTTTTTGCAGCGTGTCCTTCCTTACAATAAGGGAAACTACTGCTGAATACCGAAGGATCCACTATGCCCGTCATTGATGCCCATTCCCACATTTATCCCGACAAGATCGCCTGCAAGGCCTCCTCGGCGGTGGGCGATTTCTACGGCGTGGACATGAACGCCAAGAACGCTTCCGCCGCCTCGATGCTTGCGGCCTGCGAGGGCTCGCCCATCACCCATCATCTGGTGCATTCCGTGGCCACAACGCCGGGCCAGGTGCCCATCATCAACGACTTCATCGCCGAGCAGTGCCGCGAGCACGAGAACTTTATCGGCTTCGCTACCATGCACCAAGATTTCGAAGACATGGAAGGCGAAATTGATCGAGCGATTCAGCTGGGACTGAAGGGCGTGAAGATTCACCCCGACACCCAAAAGGTGAACATGGACGACCCCGAGCCCTCGCGCCTGTACGAGATTATCGAAGGCCGGCTGCCCATCGTCATTCATACGGGCGACTACCGCTACGATTACTCGCATCCGCGCCGCCTGAAGCGCATCCTACACACGTTCCCGAAGCTGGTAGTAGATGCGGCCCACTTCGGCGGCTGGTCGGTGTTCGATTATGCCCTGGAGTATTTGGAAGACGAGAACTGCTACGTAGACACCTCAAGCGCCCTGGAATTCTTGGGCCCCCGCCGCACCGTGGAGCTCGCCCGCGCCTACGGCATCGAGCGCGTGATGTTCGGCAGCGACTTCCCCATGTGGAGTCCCGTCAACGAATACAACATGCTCGCCGCCATGCCCTTCACAGAAGACGAGTTCGAAGCCATCACCTGGCACAACGCCCAACGCTTCATTGGCCAAAAAATCAAGTAGCTGCTGTTCAGCTTAGAACAACGCACGAGCCCCGACGCGCGCTATGGGGGAGGGAGTTGCGCGTCGGGGCTCGAGTTATCGCAATGGAGTATGCATCGCTTAGGCTTGCTCGGCTAGATATTTACCAGTCAGATAGCCGTAAGTGAGCGCAGCAGCATGGCTGGCGCCGGATAAGGTGAAGGGGTAGTCCTCCACGAAGCGTCCGCCTTGCACGTTGCCAACGGCAAACAGGCCGGGAATGGGCTCCATGTCGTCGTTGAGCACGCGAGCATTGTCGTCGGTTACGAGGCCGCCCATGGTAACGAGCAGTCGCATGCAGCTCACATCTTCCACCGACGTGTGCTTGAGCATATCGTAGGTGATCGCGTAGAAGGGAGGATCGACCACGGGGAACATCTTCTCTGCTGCCTTGCCGAAATCCTCATCGACTCCTTTTTCGCACAGCTCGTTGTAGCGCGCGACCGCTGCGGTTAAATTCTGGGTGGCATCTGCGCTGAGTTCCAGCTGAGAGGCGAGCTCTTCGAGTGAATCGGCTTGAGCTGAAAAACCCTCGCCGTCGCCATAGCTGCGGATATTTTCCATGACCATCTCGAGCATCGGGTACTGCTCGGGCCAGTGGCTGTCTATGATTTGGAAAACCTTGCTGCCTGGTTGGTTCTGCATGACCTTAGCGATATTGGTCATGCTGAGGTCTTCGTTGGTGAAGCGCTCGCCGTGCTCGTTGACCTGCAGGAAGAACTCCTGGCCGAACTGGAGAATATGAGCCATTACCGCATGGGGTCCCACGTCCAGGTGGCCGCCGACGTTCATGCCCATCTGCTGGCCGTCGCCGGTATCGGCGGGGTTGCCGTCGTGATCCGTCACCTCGTATGAGAACAGGAATTTGTCCTGGTTCTTCAGAATCCACGGAGCATACTGCCCCAGCATTTTCTCGTTGTGGGAATAGCCGCCCGTGGCGAGCACCACGCCCTTGGAGACACGATAGCGCGTGTAGCCCTCGCCCTCATCATTGCGGCAGATCACGGCGGTTATCTGGCCGTCAGCAGCCTCGAGCTTCACGGCTGGCGAATAGAATTGTACCTGCGCGTTGCCGGTGGCCACGGCTGTATCGACATTGGCCTGCAGAATGGGCGTATGGGTCTCGTCTCCTCCGCTGATGCAGCAGCATCCGGCAAAGAGGCGCTCGTGGTCGATGCCGAAGCGATAGATGCCGCTCGTGAGCGTATCGGCGCAGACGAACAACTGACTGGGATCTTCGGGAAGCTCGTCTTCCATGCCGAGCCACAGGAGTCCGTCGTATGCGGAGGTGTACCACTCGAAAGCCTCTCCGCAGTTCTTCAGCCACTTCGTGGTTATGCGATAGTCTGCGCGATGCGACATTTGCGTCATGAGCTCGTTGGCCACCTCGGTGGGGCTGATGTCCTCGATTCCGATGGAGCGCGTCTTCTCGGTGCCGAAGGCGGCGAACATGTTCGAGCGAGCACTGGGCTTGCTGCCCTTCTCGACGCCGACTACCTTGAGTCCTCCTTCAGCGGCAGAACGCAGGGCTCCTACCCCCGCCACGCCCAGGCCAACCACGCACACGTCGCAATCAACCGTCTCGATAATCTTGTCCTCGGGGATGTCGGTTTCCACCAGGGTGCCAGTGTCAGCGAGGGCGGTCTGGTCGTCGCCAGCTGCCTCGGTTGGCTGCTTCGGGGCGCAGCCGGCGAGGCCTGCGCCGGCTGCTGAAGCGCCTGCCAGGCCGAGTGCTGCTAAAAAGCTTCGACGGCTGATTGCTCCCTTCTTCCCAAACTCCTTCATCGTCACGGTATCCTCCTTTTATCGTATATCAGGACGGCATCTATATCACCGCATTCGGAAGTCGCGCAAAACAGGAGAAACGTATGAAATACAAGAAAAAGCACCCTATACGAAAAGTACGACAATCATCTGACCAGGTGGTTTATTCCTTCGAGGTCGTTTCAACGAGTGAGATAAGCTCTTGGCGCGAATGGACGCCGCATTTGGTGTAGATGTGCTGCAGGTGAGATTTCACCGTGCTCTCGCTGATTACGAGCTTCTCTGCAATGTAGGGGGCGCTTCGTCCGACGATATAGAGATTGAATACATCGCGTTCGCGAGTAGTCAGGCCCCTGCTGTCGCTGAATGATTCAAGGAGACGACCCGAGAGTGAGGTGAGCTTCGCGCCGCCGCTTGCGGACAACAGCAGCGACATGGTTCGATCCTCCAGAATCCAAATGGATGCCACGACGAGCAGAAGGGCCATGAAGAGCATGGCGACCCTGCTTGCGATGTGGGGTCCGAAAAAAGCGGAAGCCAGCAGGGGGAGGGACCCTAAAGTCCCCACACACCAAGCAGTGGCTAAGATTCTCACACGAGTACCAGGATACAGTCGCCCCAGGAGCAATCCCATGTAGAGGGCGCCGCATTCCAAAAGAGAGTATGCGATGCCGGCCAACACGTAGGCAAGGTAGGTGAGAGTCGATGAGAACAGCACTAAGATAAGAGCGACCAGCGAAAGGGTCGCAACTACTTTCGTCCATACCGGCAGATTGAAGTCTCGCCCGCGGTTAAAGAGCCAGAGCACGAGTGCGAGCGATATGGCGGTAATGATGACGGGGAACATCTCGCCTTCTGCCTGCTGCAGGAAGACCGAGTACTGCAAGGATCCTACCACCAGTCCGATAACAAAAAAGCTGCAGAGGATTTTCGCCAACGAAGATGGCTCGAGGGTAAAAGACCGCGCGGGCTCCGATGAGGAAGGCGCGGGGCGCTGGATGAGGCAAAGTGCCACCGCAGAGGCTGCCACGCTCATGCCGGCGAGGGCTTGGCACCATGACGCAGACAGAAGCGAGGGGAGAATCGCCGCCGCCGATGCGAGCACCTCGACCTCTATCATCAGTTCGACAATGCCGATATCGCGCTGGGCGCAGACTGCCGCCAGCCAGCAGAAGAGAAGAACGGTTCCCCCGGCAGACATGAGGATGAGTCCGAAAATGGAGAGGGGCTCTCCTGTGCCTTGTACGGCCAGGCCCATTAGGCAGCATGAGGCGCTTGCTATGGCGAGGGGAACACTCGCGAGTGCGCGTCCCCCTCGGTTGCCCGCGATGATCAAAGTGCAAGAAACGAGGGAGGCGACGGCTACGTCTACAATGGTCGCCGGCACGCTGCCTTGTCCCAGGGGAAGATACCAGGAAATCTCGCAGGGCGCCTCAAATGACTGGGCCGCCAGAAGGGCGGAGATACCCGCCACAGCTATCAGGAGATTTCTGCCGAGCCACCGCCCATGATTGCGCTGCAACGGTATGCCCCTTCCTGTTGTGGCCCTCGATCATACGGGGACATTATACATGGGGCCGTCGCTCGGTCGAAGGGCGGCCCGAAGACCGCCCGGATACGAAGCTCTCGGGGCCGCCCGCTACTCCTCCTCGGGACGGTCGATGGCCATGCAGATGCGGTCGATGCGGAGGCGGTCCATGGCCAGCACGGTGAAGGTCACCTTGGTGCCGCGGTTCTCAAGCACCGCCACGTCGCCCTCCTTGGGGATGCGGTCGAACAGCGACAGCAGAAGGCCGCCGGCGGTTTCCACGTCGTTGGCCGCCTCGGGCTCGAAGCCGAGCAGCTCCACCAAATCGTCAATGGCGAGCGTGCCATTGATCTGGTAGGTGCCGTCGGGCAGCTCCTCGATGTCGTCGTCGGTGTCGTGCACGTACTCGTCGTCGATGCGACCAACGATCTGCTCCATGATGTCGCTCATGGTGACGATGCCCGCCGTGCCGCCGTGCTCATCTACGACAACGCACATCTCGGTGCGACCCTCCTGCATGGCCTGCAAAAGCTTCGCGATGGGCGCGCCCTCGGGCACCGGCGGCAGCTCGCGGATCTTCCAATCGCTCATGGGGGCGTCCTTGGGCTCGTCTACGAGATCCTTCGTGTGCACGAAGCCGACGATGCGGTCCTTCGAGCCGTCGCACACCGGGTAGCGCGTGTACTTGTACTGGCGCACGACGTCCCAGTTCTCTTCCAAGGTGTCTTCCAGATCGAGGCAGATGACGTCGGTGCGCGGGGTCATGATGCCCTCAGCGTCCTTGTCGCCCAAGTCGAAAATGTTGTCGACGAACTCGTTCTGCTCCGGATCGATGAGGCCGCTTTCCGTGGACTCGTCAATAAGCAGCTTGATCTCCTCGCCGGTGTACACCTCGTGCTCATCGGCCGGGTCATGGCCGAACAGGCGCATGACCCCGTTGGTGATGCCGTTGAAGATGACCATGATCGGGTAGGTGATGCGGTAGAACACGCGCAGGGGGCCGGCGGTGTGCAGGGCGTACTTCTCGGTGGCGAAGATGGCGAAGGATTTCGGGATGAGCTCGCCGACCACCACGTGCAGGGTGGTCACGATGAAGAAGCCTACGGCCACGCAGATGGGGTATACCGTCGCCTCGGGGAAGCCCCAGGACAGTAGCGGTGCTTCCAGAACGGCAGACACGGCCGGCTCCGCCCCCCCGCCGCCGGCCCCGCTGAAAGGATCATCTTCAACCAGCCGATGGCCAGCGATGCCAGCGTGATGCCGAGCTGGCAGGCCGACAGGTAGGCGTTGATGTGCGTGGTCACGTCGCGGGCGGCCTCGGCGCCGCGGCGCTTCTCGGCGACGGCCATGTCGATTTGGCTCTTGCGCACGCGCACCAGCGCGAATTCTGCGATGACGAAGAACGCGTTCATCAGCAGGAAGAACACCACGAGCAACAGACATATAGCGGTTTGCATACCGATCAATCATCCTTTCAGGGCAAAAACTCTGTTCCGCATTATAGAGGTGCGGGAGATAACATGAGCGAATCCATAGATGATTTTCCCAAACAGTCGCCGAACTGATGCCGCAGAAGGCAGCGGCGATGCTCATACTAAGAAAAAACAAGCGAGAGCGGGGCATAAAGCGAACGAGGTGTTGTGTATGAAGCTAACGCGCAAACAATGGATGATGCTGGCGGTGCTCGTGCTGGGCGCCTTTGTGACGGTGCTGAATCAGACGCTGGTGACGCCGGCGCTGCCGTCCATCATGGTGGAGATGAGCGTCGACCAATCGACGGCCCAGTGGCTGACCACCGGGTTCACGCTGGTGAACGCCATCATGATTCCCATTACGGCGTTTCTGCAGGATCGATTCTCCACGCGGAAGCTGTTCGTGTTCTCAATGAGCCTGTTTGCCGTGGGCACGCTGCTGGCGGCCGTGGGCCTCAACTTTCCGGTGCTTCTGGGCGGCCGTCTCGTGCAAGCTGCCGGCGCCGGCATCCTCATGCCGGTGACCATGACCGTGCTTATGCTGGTGTTCCCGGTTGATCGCCGCGGTTCTGCCATGGGCATCTTCGGCCTGGTCATCGCCTTCGCGCCGGCCATCGGCCCCACCGTGGCGGGCTTCGTCATCGACCAAGCCGACTGGCACATCCTGTTCTACCTCATTTTTGCTCTGGCCATCGTCATTATCATCCCGTCGCTGTTCCTTGTCGATGACAAGGCGCCGGCGAACAAGGGCGACTCGGTGCTCGATCCGCTGTCGCTGGCGCTTTCCACCTTGGGCTTCGGGCTCATGCTTTACGGCTTCTCGGCGCTGGGCTCGGCCGGGTTCACGCCGGTGCCGCTGCTCACCTGTGCCCTCGGCATCGTCGGTGTGGTGTGGTTCTTCATTCGCCAGACGCGCCTGCCGCACCCAATGCTGCGCGTCGATGTGCTGAAGAACCGCCGCTTCCTCGTGGGCACTATCATTGGCATGCTCGTGCAGGGCGCGCTGCTGGCCGCCGGCATCCTCATGCCCATTTACGTGCAGTCGCTTCACGGGCTGTCGGCCACGGTGTCGGGCCTCGTACTCATGCCCGGCGCCATCCTTATGGGCATCATGAACCCGCTCGCCGGCAAATGGTTCGATCGCCACGGCCCGCGCCGTATGGCCATTGTGGGCATGAGCCTGCTAACGCTCACCACCTTCGCATTCGCTATCCTGAACCTCACGTCCAGCATCATTTACATCACCATCGTGTACACGGTGCGCATGTTCTCGATGTCGCTCGTGAACATGCCCATCACCACCTGGGGCATGAACGCCCTGGATAACAAGGTCATGAACCACGGAACCTCGGTGAACAACACGTTGCGCCAGGTGGCGGGTTCGCTCGGCACCGCTATCATCATCGCGGTGTCCACCCAGGTGCAGAATTTCGCGACGCCGGAATTCGGCGCGGCCCAAGGCACCATGTTCGGCATCAACGCCGCCTTCCTCGTGTGCACGCTGTTGTGTCTCATCGGCCTGGTGATGACCATTGTGCTGGTGAAGGACAAGCCCGGCGAGGAAGAGGCCGTGGACGAGGGCGGCACCCGCAAGTCGCTGCTCATGTCCATCATGAAGACCGACGTGTTCTCGCTTTCCAAAGACGCCACCGTAGAGGAGGCCATGCGTCTGTTCGTGGAGAAGAACATCTCCGCGGCTCCCATTGTGGACGAGGCCGGCGAGCCCGTGGGCTTCATTTCCGACGGTGACATTCTGAAGCGCCTAAGCCCGCGCCGCGAGTCGTTCACCGATCCCATCGTGCTCATCAACAGCACGGTGAACGACGACGAGGGCTACGACGAGAAGCTGGCGAAGGTCATGCAGATGCGCGCCAGCGAGATCGGCGCCGCCAGCCCCATCTGCGTGAGTGTGCATGCGAACCTCACTGACGTGTGCCGCGTGCTGTCCGAGAACCATCTGAAGAAGGTGCCGGTGCTGGAGAGTGGCCACATCGTGGGCATCATCAACCGCAGCGACATCACGCAGTACTCCATGGCCGCCTATCTGGCCGATCATCCGGAGCGCGCCGTCTACTGCGGCGAGGGGCCGTCCGGCCAGCACGAGTGCGTGGAAGAGGCCTGCGAGGAGAGGTAGCTAAAGCGCCATTTGCCCCGAACATTCAAGCAGCCCCGGCGAGCGAGGGCAACGGGGCTGCTTGCGTTTGGGAAGCCGCATGGCCGGCTTCCGTGCGTATGGGAAGATGCCAGGTGCGCGGGGTGCGATTGCGTGCTTGCTTGCGGCGGTGCGGGCAAGCGGCGGTGCGCTAGTGATGGCATCCGGTATCTTTACCCCGATAGTAACTGTTTTGCGTGACGGTGCGGGCTGCGGACGGTCAAGCGTCTCCGATCTGCTATCCTATCGAAAACACTAGAGGCGTCCGCGTTCCTTGAGGCGCGAACCCACTCTGGCGACGACCTTGCCAGCCGCTCTGCGGAGAGCGGTTGTGTCGGCGCTTTCGCACGGAAAGGAAGGCCCATGTTCGGAGACAACCTAGAGCGCATCGTCGCGGCCATCGAGAAGAACTACGAGGCCGATGAGATATTCTTCACGAAGCCCGGGCGCCGCTTCCCCAGCCGCACCGCTATCAAGGGGCTCATCACCGAGCTGCGCCGCGTGCTGTTCCCCGGTTATTTCGGGCCGGAGATGCTCTCGCCCTCTACAAGCCCCAGCTACTTTATCGGCCAGACGCTTATCGACATTGAATCGGTGTTGCGCGAGCAGCTCATTTTGGCGCTCACCTACACCTCCGATGATCGTGACGACCTCGTCGGCAGCGGCAACCACTTGTGCGGCGGTTGCACGAGCGACTCCATTTGCGAGCAAACGGCCGATATCTGCACGAAGTTCTTCGACGCCCTGCCCGAAATTCAGCGCACGTTGCTCACGGATGTGCAGGCGCTCTATGACGGCGATCCGGCGGCGGGGTCGAAGGAGGAGGTCATCTTCACGTACCCGGGCTTGTACGCCATTTACGTGTACCGCATTGCGCACGTGCTCTACGACTTGGGCGTGCCTATCATCCCGCGCGTGATGACCGAAATTGCCCATTCTTCCACGGGCATCGACATCGGCGCCGGCGCTCATATCGGCGAGTACTTCTTCATCGATCACGGCACTGGCGTCGTCATCGGCGAGACCACTACCATCGGTGACCATGTGAAGCTGTACCAGGGCGTCACGCTGGGCGCGCTTTCCACCCGCGGTGGTCAGCGTCTGGCTGGCGTGAAGCGCCATCCCACTATTGAGGACAACGTCACCATCTACTCCAACGCCAGCGTGCTCGGCGGCGAGACGGTCATCGGCGAGGGCTCGGTCATTGCCGGCTCCACCTTCGTGACCTTCTCGGTGCCGCCTCATTCTCGCGTCTCCGTGAAGGAGCAGGAGATCCGCGTCCGCCAGCCCGGCGAGAGGGATTAAGCGACAGCAATCAGCGGCGGAGGATACCAAACTGGCGACCTTGGCAGAGCGCTTGTGGGAACGGCGGGGGGGGCGCCGGAGCGCCCTTTCTCCCCGCTTTTT
>OCPQ01001573.1_pt1 | contig 9442 bp, 9 predicted proteins | sample 1538251 | NCBI WGS metagenome assembly OCPQ01 (sample SAMEA2580249, study PRJEB22360) | human gut metagenome | biome: human gut; feature: human-associated habitat; material: faeces | place: Denmark | collected 2008/2010 | reverse complement strand
GGACGATGTCTTTACCGACGGCATCACGAATATCTCGCCGGTGGATATCGAGGCGGCTCGCGACATGGGCTACGTCATCAAGCTTCTGGCCATCGCCCATCGCCGCGAGGATGGGGTCGATGTACGCGTGCATCCCACCATGATCCCGACGAACCACCAGCTGGCCACCGTGAACGGCGTGTTCAACGCCATTTACGTGGTGGGCGACTTTGTGGGCGAGACCATGTTCTTCGGCGAGGGCGCCGGCGCGGGTGCCGCGGCTAGTGCCGTCATGGGCGACGTGCTGGAAGTTGCGCGCCACATTCAGCAGGGCGTGGCTCCCATTGTGGGCTGCACCTGCACCGATGACCTGCCCATCCTGCCCATGGACGAGCTGGTCATGCGCTATTACCTGCGTTTCTCGGTGACCGACCGTCCGGGCGTTCTGGAAACCATGGCCGGTGTGTTCGCGCGTCACAACATCTCGGTGAAGTCCATCGTGCAGCGCGGCCGCTCTGGCGCCGAGCGCGTCGACCAGGTAGTGGTCACCCACCGCTGCCGCGAGCGCGACATCCGCGAGGCTCTGGAAGAGGCCCTGGCCCTGGACAACGTGGTGCTGGACACGCCTTCCGTCATCCGCGTGGAGGAATAAGTGATCGGCACCATTTTCGATTGCGATGGGACGCTGGTGGATTCCATGGGAGCGTGGCATGAGGTGGATCGCACCCTGGCGGCCGAGGCCGGCATCACGCTGACCGAGGCCGACGCCGAAGCCATCACCACCATGTCGCTGCCCGAGGCCAGCGCCTATTTACATGAGCAATGCGGTCTCGGCGAGAGCAACGAGGCGGTGCTCGAGATGATCTTCGACCGCATGCGCGCCTTCTACGCCAACGAAGTGGAGGCTCGTCCGGGCGCGCTGGCCTTCGTGCAGGCCCTGCACGAGCGCGGCGTGCCCATGGCGGTAGCCTCGTCCACGCCGGCCGACATGCTGGCCACGTGCGTGGAACGCTGTGGGTTCGCCCCCTACATGAAGACCGTCGTGTCTGTGGACGACCTGCAGACGAGCAAACGCGAACCGGCTGTTTACGACCACGCCCGCAGCTTCCTCGGCACTGATCGCGCCCACACCTGGGCTTTCGAAGATGCCGCCTACGCCCTGGACACCCTGCGCGCGGCCGGCTACCGCACTGGCGCCATCTACGACAACGACATCTCCGGCACCCGCGACCAGCTCTTCGAGCGCGCCGACTTCCTCATCGCCTCATGGGAGGATCTCGACCCCGACATCTTTCTCGCCAAGGCCGGCGCTTAAACGACAAAACCGTAAGATACGCGCAACGGCAGCGTAAGGGGATGCTGCCATGATGGAGCCATTGAAATTGGGGGATGCGGAACCGCCGAAAGGCTCAATTGGGAGCACATCGCCCAGCCCGCGTCCCGCCCGAGCGAAAGGAGCCTATCATGATCACCACGCTCTGCGCTGTCGCCCTGCTCGCCGTCGCCGTCTTCGTCCTCGCCGGCTGCATTGCCACCGCGGCTTTGTAGAACCAGCTTGCTTTTTTGGCTGGCAGAACTGCTCCAGGCTAGCGGCAGGCGAACTCCGTGCCGGAGGATGGTTCCTCCGGCACGCCGGTCTATGAAGTACCAGTTCAGCGATCCTTTGTTAAGCATCGTTGCTTGCGCATGCGGAGCTTTCTTGTTACGGTGAAGCGGTGAGAACGTTTCCGAGAAGGGCTGGCGCCATGCTGAAGGACACCATCAAGAAGCTGCGCACTGAGCAGGGATTGAGTCAGGACGAGTTGGCCGAGCGCATCCACGTGGTGCGCCAGACCGTCTCGAAGTGGGAGCGTGGCACCTCGGTTCCCGACGCCGATTCGCTTGTGGCCCTGGCCCGCGCCCTCGGAGTGAGCGCCGCTGAACTGCTGGGGGAGAGTGCGATGGCGGAGAAAAAGCCGGACGACCTTGCGTGGGAGACCTCTCTTCTTGATGAGCGCATTACCAGTGAGTCGCAACGGCTCGATCGCCTCGTGCGCTCCCTCAAATGGGCGTTCGTCGGCGCGGCGGCTATGGCGCTGGCCTTCGGACTTTTCGTCTGGCTGCCAAACCAGCAGTTCTCATACGTGATATGGTGGGACAGCGTGGCCGACGACCCGGATTACTACAAGATCGTTTATCGCCTCGATGGCGAGGAGAAGTCGATGCGACTTTTCCTGGATCCCGAGGATCATGAGTGTGTTATTGGCTGCGCTGGGGAGCCGGGTATGGCGGAGGCCATGGATGCAGCGGAGCTTCTCAAGAAGCCGGGCGGCCTGGATGCGCTGTCCGAACGCGCGAATCAAGCCATAGAGGCGATGGGCGGCACCGTGCTTCGCCACGAGCTATGGCTCCCCGCCGCCAGTCGCGAAGACGATGATCCTACCAATGACGATGTGCCTTACTCAGTTTGCTTCTACGCCGATTCCGACGACCAAGATATCCCATGGCTATGATCTGGGCTTTTGCAGTTTCCGAAGTTGAAGGTGCATTGCGCTACAGACAACGGCACCCCGCGAAATCGTGACAGGTGCTGACGCCGTCGAATGAGGAATCGTAGCTGCGGGCTGGTGGTACCAGGTGCTGTCGAGGACAATGGGAAGGCTGAGGCTAGGTGCTCTGCTAGATGAGTTTCCAGGGGGCTGGCCGAACGAGTCCCCGAGATTCGCTGATATGCCGTTAATAATCTAGCTAAGACTCCGAGATCGTCTCTACGGAGGTGACGGTGCCGCCGTGGTCTTCTATGTAGGCGCAGACGGCCTCTTCGAATTCGCTGGCGCTGCCTGGGATGTTGTAGAACTGCGGGGCGTCCACGGCGCCGGCTATGGCGGGGGAGCCGGTGCAGCCGATGGCTGTCGTGGGGTCGTAGGCGTCTAGGTCGATGACGAACTGGCTTGCCTGGCCGTTGAGCTCGTAGTCTATGATAGTACGGTTGATCGCCGCTTCTTGGATCGCTATGGAACCCGAGAGCCCTGGTATGGCGTAGAAGGCGACGGCCAGCACAAGGCCCTCCTTGTCGCCGATGATCTCATTCTCCTTTCAACCGTAGCGATTGCCGCCCGATCAGGCAAGCAACTGAAACTAACACGGCGGTTTCTGTGCGATACTGTGGCACAGAGTGCGATAAGGTTCGGCCGTGGTCGCAGTTGCAGGCTCGGAAAGGGGCGATGGTGCTGGCGGATTGGTGGGACAGGGTCGCCGGGCGCGCGGGGAAGCGCGAGGTGTTTCCTTCTCGGTTCGGGGAGGCGGCGGTGTATGCGATGCCGGCGGAGGACGGATCGCTTGTGCGCATGTTGAACGTGGGCGGGGTGCTGCAGTCGGCGACCTATCTGGACGAGCGTTGGGCGACGTGCCCCTTTGCGTACCTGCGATCCTTCGACCACCTCTTCGAGGCGGCGCTTTCCGAGGCGCCGGATCCGCTGGTCGTAAACCGCGTGCTCATGCTCGGCGGCGCTGGGTTCGCCTATCCCAAGCAGCTGCTGCTGGAGCATCCGGGCGTTGCGCTGGACGTGGTGGAAATCGATCCGGCCATGGTGCAAATCGCCCGGGAACGTTTCTTCCTTGATCGTCTGGAGATGCAGCTGGCTGCCGAGGGCCGCGCCGACGATCTGCGCATCTTCGTGGAAGACGGCGAGGCGTTCCTGCGGCGGTCGGACGGCGCCCCCTACGATGCCATCATCAACGACGTTTTCGTCGGGCGCGAGGCGGTGCCGTTCTTCGCCAGCGACGAGGGCATTGCTTGCGCCCGCGCGCACTTGACGCCGGGCGGCCTACTCATGGCTAACTGTGTCGTGGAATACACTGGCGACGCCATGTACCGCCTCTTCTCCCAGGTGGAGCGCCTGCGCGGTCACTTCGCCAACGTGTACGTCATCGACGCCTCTGACGACGAGTTCGGCGGCGCCGACAACTACCTCCTCATAGCCACCGACGGTTCCTACCCCTTCACGGGCGTCATCCCCTACGGGGATTAGGGGGCATTGCGCGATGGCGCTGCGAACTGTCGCAAATTTTGCGATAGTTGATTTCGGCGAGTCTTCCAGCTTTTTCTTAAGTGTGTTGACTATGGGCTACCGACAGTCTTGACGTCGCAGTCGAAAGGAAGGACATCTACGAGCGGTCTCTCTTAAAGTTAGAGCTTGGATAATGTCAGCGCGTGCTATTTCTAGCAAGGATCGCTTTTAGCTTTCGAGGCGGCAGGCGAGGTCGGCGCGGCGGTTGATGCCGAGCTTTCGATAGAGGTTGCGCACGTGGGTTTTCACGGTGTTGGGCGAGACGACGAGCTCCTCGGCGATTTGCGGTGCCGTGCGCCCTTCAACGAGGAGGCGCAGCACATCCTCTTCGCGGCGGGTGAGGTCGTAGGTGCGGGCGGCCTTGGCGCAGAGGGCTTCGATATCAGGCTCTTGCGGCACCTCCGGGTCGGCCAGCTGCGAGTCAGCGTAGCCGCTTTTCGCCAGTTGCAAACGCTCTGCTTCGCGCTTCATGGCGGCTTCGCGCCAGTAACGACTTAGGAAAAAAGGAGGCCAGTGCGGTTGCTGCCAGCAGCGCCGCTGAGGCGATCGCGGCCGTTTTGGATGCCTGAAATCCATCCAGTGCCGGCACGACAATGGAGAGCCCGATGCTTGCGACCGACCACAGTACCGCCAGCCGTGTGCTCACATCGTCGCTGCGTCGGCGAAAGCAAGCTTGCCCGACGGCCGCGCAGGCCGCGCCTACGCCGATTAGGGCGGAAAAGACGATAATGAAGCTGGCGAAGGGAATCACGGGTTCGGCTCCTTTTCCGATTGGATGCCTCTCACTTTATCTTATTGCAGGCGCTTGCCCTAGGGTGAAAAACCTCACCATTGCCCTTTGGCCTGATCCCATGCTAGTTTGGGCTCGGTAATCGAGCGAAAAGGAGCGAGCTACGGCCGAAGAAACGAGCTTGAAGGCGCCAGGGCCGAACCGGGCGATCCGCGTTGTTGTCGGCGTTGCGGCCATAGGGGTGCTTCTGGCGGCGCTCGCCTGGATGATTCCGCATTTTATCGCTCAGCCCGCACGCGCTACCTTAACCCAGGAGACGCCGACGGGGATGTCATCGGGTTACGCTCCCCATTGGAAGGCCGAGGAGATTGTGAAAGTTCCTTTTGGCGAGACCGTCGTGCTGGATGACTTGGACTGGGGAATGAAATACGACCTGGAGGCAAGCTCCTACCTGCAGGAGGACTGGGATTCCAAGACCGAAGCCGAGAGACAAGCCGCGATGGAAAGCGAGGGATGGGATGAGGAGATCGCCCCGTTCTCGGCCCGCGTCGTCGATTGCGCCATGGTGTCTCCAGCGGCGTTTACGGAATGGTATCCGCTGTACGTCGAGACGAACCTCTCGGCAGGTTCGGGAATGCTGTTCGCCGACGAGGACGTTCGCATGGTGGTGGTCGATGTAGAGGTTGGCAATCTCGGCACCGAACCCGCGGCACCGCCGAACCCTGTGCTGTGGTGTGCCGCCTTCGCGGGCGATAACGCGATGATGAATGCCGGGATGCTTCCAGACAATTATGCTCAAGCAGCGCTGTATCCTCTTGGTGGCGATGACTTCATAGTGGGCCTTGCCGGCGGGTATGACACGCTGATGCCGGGTGAGACGCGCGTAATCCGCTACGCCTTCGTCATTTACCGTAACAGCTTCGCCGAGCAGGACGGCATCGATAATGCCGATCTTTCGGCCATGGAAGTTGCGTATCTCGATTGCAGCCCGTGGCGCGTTATCGCCCTGAAGCTGGCGAACGCTCGCGATGCCGCCCAAGTGCACCCGCGCAACGCCTACACCGACGGGATCCTCGGGCGCTAGATTGGCGAGGCGCCTGGTCGACGTTCTTGTCCCGCGCGTTTCTTCGTAGCCCTCTTTCGCGGTCGAGGCGTTCTCTGGTTCGTGCTGCTTTTGTGGAAGGTGGGTGGGGCGTGCAACAAAGCGGGCTTCCCAAACGTCTAGTAGATAGAGAATCAGAGCAGAACGAGCGCGAGGAGGCTGACGTGCACAAGTTGAGCGACATTATGGCCGTTATGGGGCTGGCCGTCGTGTTCGTGGGCATTGCGATGTTCATCGCCTGCTGGGGGTAGGCCGCCGGCCGCTTGTTTCCCGTAACCGCTGCATAACGAGGGCTTATCGGGTTGGCAGACGTTGCGTCAGCTGGTCATGGTTTCACAGAGCGCCCCTTTACACTGGATGCCGAGACATGCGTTCAGGGAAAAGGAGGCCGGCCATGGGAGATGAAAAACGCCATGTAGATCACCTGGAAGAGGCCGCGCACAAGGCCGAGGCCGACCTGCGGGACGACCTTGAGAAGGCCGTGGAATTCGAGAAGGCCGACGTGGCTGAAACTCATCGCGAGTGGCACGACCAGCTACATAACGATCATGCCGAGCTGGTGGCCGACGTTGCTCGCGACAAAGAAGAGATCCGCGAGGCCTTAGACGACGCGCGCCACCCCGAGCGCATCGTGCATGCGGCCGAGGAAAAGCTCGCCCACGCCGCCGACGAGGCCCGCGATGTCGTGCGCGCCGTGGAGCACCCGAGCGTCATTGTCGATGACGCTAAGGAGGCTCTGGCCGAGAAAAAGCACGCCCTTGATGAGACCGCGGCCACTATCGCTGCCGAATTCGCCAGCCCCGCCGACAAGAAGCGTCTGCCAGTGGTGCTGCGCGTGTTCGGCGTGCTGCTCATTATCGGCTCGGGCGTCGCGCTGCCGGTCATCGCGAAGACCATGTATCAAGCTGTGACCATGTTCGACTCTGGGGCTATGCGCGGCGAGGGCATCTCCACCATCGTGGTTACCTTCGTGAATCTGGCCGTGCTGGTGGCCCTCGCCGTCACGCTCATTGTGTTCGGCGTGCGCCTCATCCGCAACCAGCGGCGCTGGGCGGCGCTGCTCTCCTACGGGTTGTACGTGCTTCTTCTGGCCGGGGCTCTGTGCTCCATCATGCTGGCCGGCATTGGCTACGAGCTTATTCCCTACGGCGTCGGTTTCGCAGTCACGGTGGCGCTGCAGAGCTACCTTGACCCCTCGCTGCTCGAAGAACGTCGCGCCCACCGCAAGGCCCGCGAGGCCGAGGAGCATGCGGAGGGGGAGGCCGGCACGCTCGGCCGCGACCCCTCGGGCAAGGGCTACATCACGCTGAACTTCTTCAACCTGTTCTGGATATTCGTCGTGGCCAGCGTGCTGGGGCTGCTCATGGAAGAGATCGTCCACTTTCTGTTCGTGGTGCCAGGCCAATGGCAAGACCGCGCGGGGCTGCTGTTCGGCCCGTTCTCGCCCATCTACGGTTGCGGCGCGGTGCTCATGACCATCTTCCTCAACCGCTTCCACAAAAGCAATTGGCTCGTCATCTTTCTGGTGGCGGCGGTCATCGGCGGTGCCTTCGAGGCGTTCGTGAGCCTGTTCATGCAGTACGCGTTCGGCGCGGTGGCCTGGGACTACTCTAACATGCCCGGATCACTGTTCGGCGGCCGCACGTGCCTGCCGTTCATGGCCTGCTGGGGTCTGCTCGGCGTGGTGTGGATAAAGCTGCTGTTGCCGTTCATGCTGCGGCTCGTGAATTTCATTCCGTGGAACTGGCGTTATATGCTTACCACTGTGGCCGCCTGCTTCATGTTGGTGGACGCCGTCATGACCCTGCAGGCCCTCGACTGCTGGTATATGCGCCTGTCCCACGACCCGGTGGACACGCCTCTCCAGCAGTTCTACGATCACGAGTTCGGCGATGCTTACATGGCCGATCGCTTCCAATCGATGACCATCGTCCCCTCAGATGCGGTGCGCGGATAGAAGGGGCGACAACGAAACGGGCGGCGCGCTTGGCGGCCGCCCGTTCGCATGCAGGACGCGGGGAGGGAAGGCGCCCTATCGGAATAAGTGGGGATGCGGAGCTACTGCTTGGCGCCCAGCACCTGGCCGATGGTGTAGCCCATCAGGCAGTTGCGGGTGTGCGAGAGGCAGTTCAGGTGGTGCGGATAGGTGTTGTAGAACATGCCGCCGGACACGATGCCTGCCGCGAACAGGCCCTCGATGGGCTGGCGATCCTTGTCGAGCACGCGGCACTCGGTGTCGACGATGAGACCGCCCGTGGTGCACAGGCCGTCGGCGAACTCCTTGGTGGCGTAGAACGGCGGCTGATCGATGGTCATCATCATGGAGCCGGGCATGTCGAAGTCGGTGTCGGCGCCGGCGGCGCACATCTCGTTCCAGTGGTTGATGGTCTCCACGAAGGTGTCGGCGGGCACTTCCATGAGCTCGGCCAGCTCTTCCAGGGTGTCGGCCTTGAAGGCGTTCTCGCTCTGGGCGGCAGCTACCCACTGCTCCTTGGGCCCGTAGCAGGAAGAACTCGGCGTCCAAATCTTGTCGATCTTGGTGTCCAGGGCGCTGTCCACGATGTAGAAATCGTAGGTGCCGGGCTGGTACTGGATGGCCATGGCCAGCTGGCCGTAAGGGTCGTACTCCGGGGTGAACCTCTTGCCGAGCTTGTTCACGCGCACGAAGGGCATGAGCTGCTCGGGATCGAGCATGATGGACTGCGGGAACTCATCCTCGGCAGCGCCGACGGCCACGCCCATTTGAAGGCCGTCGCCCGTGTTGCCGAAGGCGCCGGTGAGCCAGCGGCCCGGCACGCTGCGCGGGCGGCAGCGCTCTTTCAGCATCTGCTGGTTGAACTCGTAGCCGCCGGTGGCCAGCACGACGCCCTTGGCGCAGTTGTACTGCTCGTACCCGTCGGCGCTCTTCACGATGACGCCGGTCACGGAGCCCGCCTCGTCGGCCACCAGCTGGCAGGCCGGGGTCTCGTAGCGGATCTCGACGCCGGCCTCGGTGAGGATGCCAGTGAGAATGTCGGCCAGCTCGCCGGAAGGATAGGGGAGGTTCAGCGACGTGTTCCACGAGCGACTGAGCGCCGTGGGGTCGTACTGCTCGCGGAAGTCGGGGAAGTCGCCGGCGGCGAAGGTGAGGGGGTAGTCGTTGAAGTCTTGGTTGTCGAAGTGGCTGATGTACCAGTTCACGGCTTCGCCGTTCTTCTCGAGGTAGTGCTGGTACAGCGTCATGTCCGCCTGGAACGAGCAGCCGATCATGGCGTCTGACATCCACTCGGTGGTGTCGTACTCCATACCCCAGAACTTGTGCAGCTCGGAATTGGTGCCGCCGATGGTGGCCGAGTTGTAGTTGCCGCGGTTCTGCTTCTCCACGGCCACGGTTTTCAGGCCCTGCTCGGCGCAGGCCAGGGCGGCGGCGTCGCCGGCCGGTCCCAGGCCGCAGACGACGACGTCCACGTCGTGGGTGGCGACGATCTCATCGGCGGCGATGGGCTCTGCCACGAAAGCGACCACTCCCTCGCCGGCCGAGCCCACTTCCACTTCCTCCACCACCGGCCAGACGGCCTTGGCGGGATCGGTGGTCTGCATGGC
>OCPQ01001565.1_pt1 | contig 9492 bp, 4 predicted proteins | sample 1538251 | NCBI WGS metagenome assembly OCPQ01 (sample SAMEA2580249, study PRJEB22360) | human gut metagenome | biome: human gut; feature: human-associated habitat; material: faeces | place: Denmark | collected 2008/2010 | reverse complement strand
GCCGGTCGGAGTACCGGCTGCTGCTGCGGCAGGACAACGCCGACCGGCGGCTGACCCCCATCGGCTACCGGCTGGGGCTGGTGCCGGAGGAGCGGATGCAGGCGGGGCGGGAGAAGTACGAGGCCGTAGACCGGGAGATCCGACGGCTGGAGCACACGGGCATCCCCGGCAGCGAGGGACTGAACCGGCTGCTGGCGGAGCGGGGGTCGGCCCCCGTCACCGACGGCGCACGGCTCATTGATCTGCTGCGGCGGCCCCAGATGACGTACCGGGAGCTGATGACCTTCGACCCCGGCGCCCCGGAGCTGCCGGAGGACGTGGCGGAGCAGGTGGAGATCTCCGTGAAGTATGAGGGCTACATCCGCCGGCAGGAAAAGCAGGTGGAGGAGCTGCGGCAGCTGGAAAAGCACCGGCTGCCGCCGGATATGGAGTACAGCCACATTCAGGGACTGCGGCTGGAGGCAGATCAATGACTGGCGGCGGTGCGGCCGCGGGATCTGGGGCGGGCCAGCCGCATCTCCGGGGTGTCCCCGGCGGACATCGCCGCCCTGATGATCTGGCTGCACACCCGGACGGAGAGGGGGGACGCCACATGAAAATGCTGGATCTGACCCACTGCATCACACCGGAGATGCCGGTGTATCCCGGTACGGAGCCGCCCCGGCTGACGGCGGCCTGCACCATGGAGAAGGACGGCTTCCGGGAGACGCTGCTGGAGATGTACTCCCACACCGGCACCCACATGGACGCTCCGGCCCATATGCTGCCAAGCGGACGGACACTGGACGACTTCCCGGCGGAGACCTTCGCCGGGCGGGGCTTCGTGGTGGACTGCCGGGGAGCGGCGGAGATCACGCTGCCCATGCTGCGGCGGCAGGAGGAGGCCCTGGGGGAGGCGGAGTTCCTGCTGTTTTGCACCGGGTGGGACCGGTACTGGGGCCAGCCCCGGTACTATGAGGGCTTCCCGTGCCTGACGGCGGAGGCGGCGGAATACGTGGCGTCGCTGGGCCTGAAGGGCGTAGGGGAGGACAGCATCTCGCTGGACCCCTGCGATACGACGGACTATCCCAATCACATGATCCTGCTGGGTGCGGGACTGGTCAATACGGAAAATCTGACAGGGCTGGAGGCGCTGGTGGGCAAGACCTTCACCTTCCTGACCCTGCCGCTGAAATGGGAGCACGCCGACGGCAGCAGCTGCCGGGCTATGGCCATGCTCCGGGAGGAGGAAACAAGATAATGGGCAAACTGCGATTTTTACTGGCACTGTGGCTGGCGAAGCTGTCGGTTCCGGCGCTGAAGATCACCCGGCACAACGGTACGGACTTTCCCGGCTCGCTGGCGCTGAAGCTGTGCCCGGATTTCCTGCGGTATGTGGGAAAGCCCGGCACCATCATCGCCGTCACCGGCACCAACGGCAAGACCACCGTCAGCAATCTGCTGACGGATATTCTGGAGGCGGACGGGAAGAAGGTTCTCAGCAACCGCTCCGGCTCCAACATCACCTCCGGCATCTCCACGGCGCTGCTGCGGGGCTGCGACCTGCTGGGGCGGGCCAAGCCCTATGACATGGCGGTGCTGGAGGTGGACGAGCGGGCCAGCGTCCGCATCTTCCCCTATGTGAAGCCGGACTATGTGGTGGTCACCAATCTGACACGGGACTCCATCATGCGAAACGCACACCCCGGCTACATTGCGGATATCCTGACCCGGAGTATCCCCCAGACGGCGACCATGATCCTTAATGCCGACGATCTGATCACCTGCGGAGTGGCCCCGGAGAACCGGCGGGTCTACTTCGGAGTGGACCGGCTGCCGGGAGATACTACCCGGTGCGAGAACCTCATCGACGATCTGCGGATCTGCCCCAAGTGCAGCGGTAAGCTCACCTACGTCTACCGCCGGTATCACCACATCGGCAAGTGCGTCTGCCCGGACTGCGGGTTCCACTCCCCGGAGAGCGACTATCTGGCCACGGATGTGGACATGGAGAAGGGGACCATGGCCCTGCGGGAGGGCGGGGAGGAGCATCCCTACCGGCTTATCTCCGACAGTGTGCCGAACCTGTACAACATGGTGACGGTCATTGCCGTGCTGCGGCAGCTGGGATACAGCCACGAGGCCATTAGCGGCTACATGAGCCGTGCGGCGGTGGTGGCCACCCGGCACATGGAGGAGCAGGTGGGGGACGTGAAGCTGGTGCGGCAGATGTCCAAGGAGAAGAACGCACTGGCCGGGTCCCGAACCTTCCAGTATATCGCCCAGCGGCCCGGCACCAAGGAGCTGCTGCTGATGATGAACTGTCTGGGAGATGCCCACCACTGGTCGGAGAATACCTGCTGGATCTTCGATGCGGACTTCGAGTATCTCTGCAATGACAGCGTGGTGCAGCTGGTGTGTACCGGCGCACGGTGCCGGGACTACAAGCTGCGGCTGCTGATGGCGGGGGTGCCGCAGGAGCGCATCGTCTGTGAGCCGGACGAGTTCCGGGCGGCGGAGCTGCTGCGCTATACCCCCGGCGATGACGTGTACATTCTCTATGGCACGGACTCTCTGGCCCTGTCGTATAAAGTGTATGACCACATGAAGGAGGAAGCCGCCCGCCATGCACAGGACGGTGCGGAGAAGGAGGCGCAGGCATGAAGGTAGAGATCCTGTTCCCGGAGGTGGGGAACCTCTGCGGCGATCTGATGAACATCCGGTATCTGCGCCAGTGCTGCCCGGAGCTGGAGGTGGTGGAGACGGATCTGAAGTCCCGTCCGGCATTTTTGGAGGGCGGCGTGGATCTGGTATATATGGGCTCCGCCACGGAGAAGGGACTGGAGCTGATGGTGAAGGCCCTGACCCCCTATCGGGAGGAGCTGGCGGCCCGTGTGGACGGCGGCCAGCGGATGCTGGTGACGGGCAACGCTCTGGATGCGCTGGGGGAATACGTCCAGTCGGATCAGGGGCTGCGGTTCGACGGACTGGGCCTGCTGCCCACCCATGCCGAGTATCAGATGATGAACCGGCACAACAGCTTCTTTCTGGGGACCTATGGCACCGGGATGGAGATCGTGGGCTTCAAGAGTCTGTTCGGCCACACCTACGGCGCCGACGATCCCGGCACGGGGCTTTTTAAGGTGGTCCGGGGCGTGGGGCGGCGGCCCGGCTCTCTGGTGGAGGGCTTCCGCCGGGGCGGCCTGATGGCCACCTATCTCACGGGGCCGCTGCTGGTGCTGAATCCCCCCTTTACCAAGCAGCTGCTGCAGGAGCTGGGGGCCGAGGACACGCTGGCCTTCGAGGAGGCCGCCATGGAGGCCTATGAGGCCCGGCTGGCGGAGTTCCGGGACGAGAAGCGCAGCTATCTCTATTAAGACTGATGGCAGGTATCACCAGAAACGGCTGGTCAAGCTCCGCCGGATGGGGTATACTGAAGAACACATGAATACGGGAGGCAATGTATGTCCAAGCTCTCTTATCTCGCACGGGTCATGTCCGGCGTGCGGCTGAAGAAAATGAACCAGATGATCGACATCGTCCACGATAAGTGCGGCCAGAACAAGGTCAAGACCTTCTTCGATATGTGCTGGTGCGGCGCACGCTATGGGGCGGGGTACTACGACTATGTGATGTTCGGGTTTTACAACATGAACGGCCGCCAGCGGGACACCTATCTCACCCGTGTCCGCAACAAGAAGGTCATTGACCACATGAACGACCTCAGCTACTCCGACGAGTTCGACGACAAGCTGCGGTTCAACCAGCGGTTCGCCAAGTATCTGGGTCGCAAGACCCTCAACGGCGAGACGGCCACGCTGGCAGAGTTCACGGACTTCATCGCCGGACAGGAGGCCATCTTCGCCAAGATCAACCACGGCGACTGCGGTCGGGGCGTGAACAAGCTGTATGTGAAGGATTATGAGTCCCCGGCGGTGATGCTGGACTACATCCGGCGGAACCAGCTGGTGGTGCTGGAGCAGGTGCTGCCCCAGCATCCCGACATGGCACGGCTCCACCCCTCGTCGGTAAATACCATGCGTATCCTGACGGATCTGGTGGACGGGGAGGTCCATGTGGCCTACATCAGCGTGAAGATGGGCCGGGGCGACGGGTACTGCGACAACTCCGGGCAGGGGGGTGTCCTGTGCCGGGTGGACCCGGAGACGGGGAAGATCATCTCTCCCGCCACCGACGACTATTTCAACGTCTATGACCGCCATCCCGACACCGGGGTGGAGTTCGTGGGCTATCAGCTGCCCATGGTGCCGGAGGCCATTGCTCTGGCTAAGGAGGCGGCCCACGAGATCCCGCAGGTGGCCCATGTGGGCTGGGATATGGCCATCACACCTACCGGCCCCGCCATCATCGAGGGCAACGACTTCCCCGGAACGGATCTGTGCCAGCTGGCGCCCTTCTATCCGGAGAAGGAGGGGCTGTGGCCGTACTATAAGAAGCTGCTGCACTGGTAAGAAGTGGTATGCAAGGGAAAAGGGAGTCCTGAGACCGGAGGTTTCAGGACTCCCTTTTTGGTTGTGAGGGGACAGCAGCTTTTTCCGATTGTCTCCGACGAGTGACTTTTCCGATTGCCTCCGGCGGCATACTTTTTGTCAGCAGCGACAAAAAGTATGCAAAAAACGTCGCTTGAACCCTAAGGGTTCAAGACTTCCTTTGTTGTGTACAAGAGCTTCCGTCTAAAATTTGTCGAAGCAGGGAATTGACTTACTTCTATTAACGCTGCCGCTACCCTACCAGTTGAAGAAATCTGCTGTTCTACTGTGGGGGACAGATTGCCACAGCCAGTGTGAGCACTGGCTTGCGCCGTCGTGTCAGCCGGTTTCCAGCCACGTTGTGGCATGGAAACCGGGACACTTCCTCGAAACCGCCTTGCTGCTTCCGCCACAGGCGGCGCTTCGGTGATTTCCGTTTGAAACCGATGGTTTTTGGATTTTCTTTCCCTTCAAGAGCCTTATTTGTTATGGGCCGTAAAGGGAATTGACTTAGCAACAGACCCGCTGCCGCTCCCGGCTCAGGTGAAGAAAGTATTTCGGGAGTACGGACTCCCACGATAGAACAGTAAGCCCCTTCAACTGCCCAATGTAGCGGCAGCGTGAGTAGGGGGAAGTCGATTCCCTGCTTCGGCGGGATTTAGGATACAACTCTTGCAAACGGCAAAGGAAGTGCAGAAACCATTGGTTTCTGCTGGCGTTCTTTGGTGACTTTCTTTCGCTATTGAAAGAAAGTCACCCGTCGGAGACAGAAAAAAGAACTACTGCTGGGAACAGTGGGCCAGCGGAGATACGTTCCTTATAGAAAAAGGAGCGATTGGTGGGAAATTGTCCGCCGGGGACAAAAGCGGGCCGGGAAGGTATGCCGCCGGAAGGGGGGACGGTAGGGAGACAATTTGTCAGAAAATGACAAAATGTCCCGGTCGTAAGAACAGATGATGGCAGAAAGTACATATGTGGAAAACAGGCGATATTCAGGGGAAAAACTTCGTCACGCGAAACTTGCTTTTGAAAAAATTTCCCAAATAGAGAAGAATTATCTTGCCATACTGGGACGGTAGGTGTTATAATTCAACCCATATATTGGGAGAAGCTAACACTTTTTCCGACAAAATCCATTACAGGAGGATTATGAGAGATGACAGTCTGCAAACGGATCGGTGCATGGCTGCTGACACTGGTACTGCTGGTGTCTGCCCTGCCTTACACCGCCTTTGCGGCCTCGGAGGACTCCCACGTGGTGAACGCCACCATGGAGGAGACCTCGGTGGAGGACATTGCCAACAATGTCACCACCCAGCTGCTGCGGGGCGCAAAGACCAAAGACGAGACCCTGAGCATGGAGGCTAAGCCCACCCATGAGGACAGTGACTCTGTGGAGATCATTGTGGTGGTGGACGACTCCGTGGCCAAGCCTACGGCTCAGGCCCAGGTGCAGTCCCTGCTGCAGAAGCAGGAGAAGGCTGCGGCCACCATGTCCCGTGCCATCGGGGAGGCGGTGGAGCCGGAGCGTCAGTATACGACGCTGCTCAACGGCTTCTCCGCCACTGTGACCTACGGCCAGTATAAGGCTCTGAAGGAGCTGGACTGCGTAGAGTCCGTGTTCCTATCCCCCACCTTCAGCCTGCTGCCTGACACCGCCAACAGCACCCGGATGATCGGCGGAGGTCTGGCCAACGAGACGGGCTTCACCGGCGAGGGGATGCTGATCGCCATTCTGGATACCGGCGTGGACATGGACCACCAGATCTTCAGCAAGGCCCCCGCCAACCCCGCCCTGACGCAGGATGACGTGAAGGGTCTGCTGTCCCAGTACGACTTCCAGGCCGAGGGCATTGTGAAGGGCCTCAGCGTTTCTTCCGTCTATAAGAGCACCAAATTCCCCTTCCAGTTCGATTATGGCGATAAGGACACCGACGGCGCCCCCGGCACCAAGAGCAGCCACGGCACCCATGTGGCCTCCACTGCTGCCGGCTGCACCGGCATCAATGCGGATGTGCAGGGTGTGGCCCCGGACGCCCAGATCGCCAACATGAACGTCTTTAACTCCAGCGGCAGCGCTTCCTACGCCGACATCCTGTCCGCTCTGGAGGATTGTATGCTGCTGGGCGTGGATGTGGCCAACCTGAGCCTCGGCTCCGACGCCGGCTACATCGACTATGAGAATCCCGACGAGTTCACCGAGAGCCTGCTGAACGTCTTTAAGCGGGCCGGCGAGAGCGGCATGTCTCTGGCTGTGGCTGCCGGTAACGCTTACAGCGCTGCTTACGGCGATGCCTTCGGCAACAAGGCGCTGGCCAGCAACCCCGACTACGGCCTGATCAGCGAGCCCTCCACCTACGGCGAGTCCATGTCTGTGGCTGCCGTGTCCAACAGCAAGGTCAAGAGCCCCTACATCACCGTGGGCGGCCGTGACTTCGCCTATCAGGACAGCGGCACCATCAGCACCGACGAGAACGCCAAGATCTTCCGGGAGCTGGCCAAGAAGGGTGAGCTGGAGTATGCCGTGGTGCCCGGCTACGGCACGGAGGACGACTATGAGGGCATCGACGTCTCCGGCAAGGTGGCGCTGGTGCAGCGCGGCGGCGGTATGTACTATGAGCAGAAGGAGCGCAGCGCCTATGCACATGGCGCCATCGCCATGCTGGTGTACAACAACGTACCCGGTATGCTGTATATGTCCATCACCGACTGGAAGATGCCCTGTGCATTTATCTCTCAGGAGGCCGGTGAGTATCTGAAGGCGCAGGAGAACAAGGTCCTGACCGTGGGCGCCGCCGACAAGCTGGTGGCTTCCCCCACCTATGGTATGGAGGACTTCTCCTCCTGGGGCGCCACCACGGAGCTGACCCTGAAGCCGGAGATCACTGCGCCCGGCGCAGGCATCTATGCCGCCGTACCCGGCAACGCCTATGAGAGCATGGACGGTACGTCCATGGCTTCCCCCCATGCGGCAGGCGCTATGGCCATCGTGCAGCAGGCCCTGAAGGCCCGTGGCATGACCGATGCCACCCAGCGCAAGCACATGGTCGATACCCTGCTGATGAGCACCGCCAGCATCATTTACGATTCCAACGGCCAGCCCTATTCTCCCCGCAAGCAGGGCGCAGGTCTCATCAACATCAATGACGCCGTCAAGACCGAGGGATACCTCACTGTGGACGGCATGATCCGGCCCAAGCTGGAGCTGGGCGACGATCCCGCAGAGAAGGGCGTCTACACCATGACCTTCAAGGTCCACAACACCGGTAAGGACACCCTGTACTACGACATCCAGCCCATCGTCCTCACCGACGGGACGGCGACCTATACCAATAGCGACAACGAGGCCTTCCTCACCAGCAGTGAGACGGCTGTGGCGCTGAGCCACACCTTCGCCACCAACTGCAAGGATAACCGTGTGGCGGTCCCCGCAGGCGGAGAGCAGGAGGTCACTGCCACCGTGACCCTCACCAACGCCAAGGAGGAACTGAAGAACTTCGAGAACGGCGCCTATGTGGAGGGCTTCGTGACCCTGAAGCAGGTGGCCGCTGACGGCGGCAAGCTGGAGGCTGCCATTGATCTGGGTATTCCCTATCTGGCCTTCTACGGCGACTGGACCAAGGCTCCCATCATCGATTCCACCGATTACTGGGAGACGCTGGACGGCACCGAGAGCAAGGCGCAGGCCTACATGAACACCGCCTTCACCACCTCTGCCGAGGGCCAGATCGACACCTATCTGGGCGACAACAACTACGCCAATGTGCCCTATTTTGCCGATCACAACGCCATTTCCCCCGACAACAGCAATGACATGATGGACAGCCTCACCGGCATCTACACCGGCCTGCTGCGCAATACCAAGACGCTGAAGTACACCATCACCGATCAGAAAACCGACGAGGTGTATCTGGAAAAAACCTGCGACTACGTCAATAAGTCCATCTACAGCTACGACTACTACCGCATCGTGCCCGCCGGTGTGAATGCCGATTATACCGGTATCGACGCATGGTACGGCACCGCCAAGAACAACTCCAAGCTGCCCAACAACACCAAGGCTACCGTGACCATTGAGGCTACCCTGCCCTATGGCGACGGCGGCACCAAGAACCTGAAGAACAGCTGGTCCTTCCCCATCACCATCGATAATGAGGATCCCCATGCCAGCGACCTGAAGGTCACCGAGGCCGAGGGCCGCTACTATCTGAGTCTGGATGTCAGCGACAACCAGTATGTCTCGGCCATCGTGTTCTATAATCTCCGCAACAGCGATCTGCTGTACGGGATCCAGGGCTTCTCCGAGACCACGCCGGGCCTCACCAGCCACGTCAAGGAGTATGACGTTACCGGTATGGGCGAGACCTTCGGCATGATCGTTCACGACTACGCCGGCAACTCCAAGAACTACACCGTGAAGGTGCCCGGCAACAGCGACGATTATGGCATCGTGAAGCCCACCAACGTGCTGTGGACCGAGACCTTCGACAACGATTGGCTGCCTGCCGATTGGAGCATGGAGTCCAAGGGCGCTTCCGTCAACACGTGGTATCGTGACGTGGATTACACCGCCACCGTGGATGCCGACGATGACTTCCAGCAGAACGAGTGGCTGTATTCCCGTGCCACCGACATCAGTGGTGTGGAGACGGATGTCCACATGATCTTCAACTTCTACACCACCCCTGTCTATACCGTGGACTACAAGCGCTGCAACCTGCAGGTCATGGCTTCTGCCGACGGTCAGAACTGGGAGGAGGTCTGGAACCTGCAGAAGGATGCCGGGGCCTTTACCGCTTGGGCTGCCACGCAGGCCAAGGTCACCATCCCCGAAAAGTTCCAGAGTTGCGACGACCTGCGCTTCGCCTTTGTCTACACCGGTAAGGGCGGCGCCCAGATCTCCGTGGATAATGTCCAGCTGTACGCCGATGTCCGTGAGGACTATATCGCCGTGACGGCTACCTCCGGTGAGGGCGGCGCCATCGACCCCGCCGGTACCACTCTGGTGAAGAAGGGAACCAGC
>OCPQ01001550.1_pt1 | contig 9586 bp, 7 predicted proteins | sample 1538251 | NCBI WGS metagenome assembly OCPQ01 (sample SAMEA2580249, study PRJEB22360) | human gut metagenome | biome: human gut; feature: human-associated habitat; material: faeces | place: Denmark | collected 2008/2010 | reverse complement strand
CCTTCTCGTTCCCCCCCCGCGTCACCTCCCCCCGATGCACCCGCCGGTGACCCCCGCCCAGCGTCAGGCGGCGGCCAAGACCAATGACCAGGCTGACGACAAGGAGCACCTCGACGACATCCCGGACAAGCCCGAAGGGCCGTTCGACTCCGATCAGCAGACCGAGGTCAAGACCACGCTGTCGCGTGGACCGATGTTCTCCGAAGTCCGCTGACGAATCCCGGCGCTCGACGCCGGGAGCCAAGGAACGAGCATGACCGATCAGAACCAGAAGAAACGTACGGGTATGGCGTCCCTCGCCGCCGCGGGCGAGGGGGAGGACTTCTCCGTCATCGACGCCATCGGCGGGCCGCGCGGCGTCATCGAATCGATGCTGCCGGGCGTGTTGTTCGTCGTGTTGTTCGTCGTCACCAGCAACCTCAATCTCACGATCGGTGTCTCCGCGGCGCTGGCGGTGCTGCAGGTCGTCATCAGGCTCGTGCAACGGCAGTCGGTCATGGGCGCTCTCAGCGGCCTGATCGCCGTCGGTATCTGCCTGATATGGGCGTGGCAGAGTCATGAGGCGCGCAACTATTACATGTTCGGCTTCCTCACCAATGCCGCGTACATCGTGCTGCTGTCCTTCACCTTACTCATCCGCGTGCCCGGTCTGGGGCTCATGGTCGAGTTCATCCGTACCATCCCCACCGAGCATTTCCGCGCGTGGCTGCACGGCTGGCTGGACGACAAGCCGCTCAGGCGCGCCTACACGATCGTCACCGTGCTGTGGATCGGCGTGTTCGCGCTGCGTCTCATCGTGCAGGTGCCGCTGTACCTCGCCGACTCCGTGGCGCTGCTGGGCACGGCGCGCCTGCTGATGGGCATACCGTTCTGGGCGCTGGCGATATGGGTGTCGTATCTGATCATCGCCACCCCGCTGCACCGGCACATCGCCGCGGCCAAAGCGGCGGCCGGCGGCGGCAAAGACGGTGACAGTGACGGCCGCAACAGCGGTGATGAAGGTGACAACGCAGCCGGACAGGCCTGATCCGGTCAAATCGCGAAAGGAAACAATGAACGCGCAAGTGCGTATCGAACGTTATGCCGACCAGGGACGATGCGTCGGGCATATCGATGGCCGTGTGGTATTCGTGAGGTTCGCCCTGCCGGGCGAGCTGGTGCAGGTCGCATTGGATGAACCGCACGACCGCGACGACCGCTACTGGACCGGCGAGGTCGTCGAGGTCATCGAACCGAGCCCCGATCGTGTGGATCCCGCATGGCCGCTGGCCGGGCCGCTTGCCATGGGTGGTGGCGTCGGTGGCGCCGATCTGGTGCACGTGAGCCTGGAAGGGCAGCTTCGCTGGAAGGCCGCCACCATCAGCGATCAGATGAGCCGTCTCGGGCACGTGGACGTCACCGTGCCGGTGGAACGGGCCGAAGGCGACACTGAGAACGGCGGCCTGCACTGGCGCACCCGCATCGAGATGATCGCCGATGACGACGGCATGCCGTCGATGCGTCGGCGCGGCTCGCACAAGCGCGTGCCGCTGGACACGATGCCGCTCGCGACAGACAACCTGCTTGCCGTCGCCGATCGCGAACACGTGTGGGATGGCGGGTTCGAACCCGGATCCCAAATTCGCCTGTCTGTGCCCGAACCGAGGAAGCAGCCCATCGAGGGCAATTACGCCGTGCTCGTGGACGGCGAACTGCGCGCCGGAAACCGGCATCTGATGGAGACCGTCACCGTGAACGGCCGTGACTTCCAATACATGGTCGACGCGAACGGCTTCTGGCAGGTGCACCGTCAGGCACCGGTCATGCTCGCCGGCCATGTGATCGACCTAGCGAACAAGGCGCTTGACGGAATGACCTCCGCCTGCATATGGGACTTGTATTCCGGTGCCGGACTGTTCACGCTGCCGCTGGCCACGATGATCGCCGAACGCACGCGCATGCTCAGCGTGGAGGGCGGCAAGACCGCGGTGAAGAACGCGCAACGCAACCTCCGCGCGTTGAACCTGCCTGATGTGGACGCCCGTTGCGGCGATGTGTCCGCCACGCTCGCGCACGTGCCGGCCCATCTGTCACGACCCGATCTGGTCGTGCTCGATCCTCCCCGCGCCGGTGCGCACGCCAAGGTGTGCCGTCAGATCGCGCAGGCAGGCGCGAAGGACGTCATCTATGTCGCCTGTGACCCGACCAGCCTCGCCCGCGACACGGCGACGCTGATCTCGCTCGGGTACCGCCTGTCGGACATCCGGGCGTACGACATCTACCCGATGACCCACCATGTTGAGACGGTGGCCTGGTTCACACGCATCGGACGGTGAGGCGATGGGTCGGGTACGCGGCGATCATGATTGCGGGTTCCTGCGGCGCATGTGGCGCCGTGGGATTGGCATCGCGTGCGCCGCGGCCGCGGTGATGTCGCTCACCTCCTGCGTGCCGCAGGGCAAGGCGGTCGGCGATACGCAGGAGAGCGAACCGGAGATCGCCCATGAGGGCGTCCAACGGCAGGATATCGTCGTCGGCGTCATCGGCTCCGTGGACACCGGCCTGGACTCTGATGTGCTGAACGCCTTCAACAAGGCCGGGTTGAAGGCACCCTACGTATCCACCAGCATGGTCGACGATCCGGATGCCGCCGCGCAGCGCGGAGTGCGGTCCATGGTCACGCGCAAGGCCTCCGTCATCATGATCGACGGCATTGCCGTCAACGAGAAGAACGCCGAAGACTGGGATGCCGCGTTGCAGTCCGCGCGCAAGGCGGGCGTTCCCGTCATCCTCCTGGATCCGGTCGCCCCGCCCGACGACGATACGTTATTCGCCGTCACGTTCACGCTTACCGGCAAGGGAGACGGCGTGACCGCCCTCGACGACGCCGTCGTCACCATCGTCGACGACAAACCCCACCCCCGCACGATGAACGTCACCGACAACCTGTCCTGACCTTCCGATATCCGGAGCTCTTCCGCGGGAGCGGTAGTCCGTATTTTCGCCCCGCTGGCGGGGCTGTCGCGGAGCGACTGGGGGCGGCTTGGCGTTTCATCGCCTGCCGGCTATTCCGTCTGACCACCCTCCGGCGCTGCGCGCCACCTCCCGCCGGCGGGAGGTGTGGAGGCGTAGGTGGCTGCGGTGATCAGCCGAGAGCCACACCTCATCCTGCTGCGCTCGATGGGGGACGTGTGTGAAAATACCGCCTGGGAATGGTGCCCCCGTTATGCTGCCACGGGTAGGCTAGTACGTATGAATGCAACCCTGAATCTGCCTGAAGTCGAGGAAAACGGCCTGACCGCCTCGCAAGTGCGCGCCTGCGAGGAGAGCGGTCAGACGAACGCGGTGAAGAGCACCACGTCGCGTTCGATACTCGACATCGTGCGGGCCAACGTCTTCACGCTGTTCAACGGCATCATCTTCGCCGCGATGGTACTGGTGCTGATCACCGGGTCATGGAAGGACGCGGTGTTCGGCTTCGTCATCCTCATCAACACCGGTATCGGCATCGTCACCGAGCTCAAGGCCAAGCGTACGTTGGATCGGCTGTCGATTCTCGTCACATCGGATTATGCGGTGCGCCGAGACGGCGAGAACACGGAGGTTCCTTCGCGCGACATCGTACTCGGCGACCTGCTGTGGATACGTTCCGGGGAGCAGGTGCCGGCTGACGCGCAGGTCCTGTCATCATACGGGCTCGAACTCGACGAATCGATGCTGACCGGCGAATCGCGCACCGTGCGCAAGGAGGACGGCGACCAGGTGTACTCCGGGTCGACGGCGGTGTCCGGCGTGGCGCTCGCGCGGGTGAACGCGGTGGGCGAGCACAGTTACGCGGCGACGTTGACCGCACAGGCCAAGGTATACAAGAAGACGGTGTCCGACCTGAACAAGGGCATCAACACGATCCTGAAGTTCATGACGTTCCTGGTGGTGCCGCTGTGCGTGCTGCTGGTCTGGTCGCAGATGAGGACCGTGGGCGGATGGAACGCCGCGATAGCTTCGGGGGAGTGGCGGCAGGCCATCGTGTCAGCTGTAGCGGGCGTTGTCGGCATGATTCCCGAAGGCCTGGTATTGCTCACCTCGCTCAACTTCGCGGTCGCGGCGATGCGGCTCGCCCGCAAGAACACGCTCGTGCAGGAACTCGAATCGGTGGAGACGCTGGCTCGCGTGGACTGCCTCAATCTCGACAAGACCGGCACGATCACCGATGGCGGCATCATGTTCGACCGTCTGGTCATGCTGGAACGCATGGACGGCGACGATCGCGTGGAGAGCGCGGCGACTCAGGCGCTGTATGACCTGTCGAACGAGGAGCAGCCGAACGGCACGGGTCAGGCCGTGCTCGACGGGCTGGGGGAACGCGGTTACCATGCCGGCCCGGTGCGAGCGCGCGTGCCGTTCTCGTCGGCCCGCAACTGGCGGGCCATCGTCACCCCGGCCGCAGCCGCGGAAACGGAATCGGCCGCCGACCGCGAGCCGCCGACCGTCTGGTATATGGGCGCACCGGAAGTGATGCTCTCCGCGCTTTCCGGAGAGCACGGCGATGTGCTCGAAGCGGTCAATGATTACGCGAATTCCGGCAACCGCGTGCTGCTCATCGCGCGGGCGACGCTCATACGGAAGAGCGAGGGCGATGCCGCAACAGATTCGTCATGGTTCACGCAGTCGCCCGAACTGCTGCCGGACGCCGAGCCGGTCGCGCTCGTATTGTGTTCGGAGTGCGTGCGCGACGACGCGCAGCCCACACTGGCATGGTTCCGCGATCAGGGCGTGCGCTGCCGCATCATCTCCGGCGACAACCCGGTCACCGTCGGCGCGATCGCGGCCAAAGTGCGACTTACAGGAGACCGCGAGCCGCACGCCATCGACGCGCGCACGCTGCCGCAGGACATCAACGAGCTCGCCCGCGTGCTGGAGAACGTCGATGTGATCGGCCGCGTGCTGCCCGACCAGAAGAAGGCGATCGTCCAGGCGCTGCACACCAGTGATCACGTGGTCGCCATGACCGGAGACGGCGTCAACGATTCGCTCGCCATCAAGGAGGCCGATCTAGGCATCGCGATGGGCAACGCCGCGCCCGCCACCAAAGCCGTGGCACAGGTCGTGCTCGTCGATTCGAAGTTCTCGCACCTGCCCGACGTTGTGGCCCGCGGCCGTCAGGTCATGGCGAACATGGAGCGCGTCGCCAGCCTGTTCCTCGTCAAGACCGTCTACTCGGCGCTGATTTCGCTGGGCGTGGTACTCACCGCGATCCCGTTCCCGTACCTGCCCCGGCATATCACGTACGTCGGCGCGCTGACCATCGGCATGCCTGCGTTCATCCTCGCGCTCGCGCCGAACACGCGGCGTTATATCCCCGGCTTCCTGCGGCGTGTCGTGCATTTCGCGCTGCCGGGAGGCGTCGCGATCGCATTGTCCGTGCTGCTGTCGTCGTGGCTGTTGCCCGACGTGATGGGCTGGGATGTGAACGACGCCGCCGATTTGTCCGCGTTGCGCACCACCTGCGCGATCATCGTGTTTGTGCTGGGCGTGTTCATGCTCGCCCGCGTGGCGCAGCCGCTCAATTCGTGGCGCGGCGTGCTGGTTGCCGTATTCGCCGCGGCCGGCGTCATCGGCATGCTCATTCCGTTCGTGGCGAGGTTCTTCGACCTGCATCTGCCGACCGGGCGGGTATTGATCGCCACGGTGGCGGCGCTGCTGATTTCCACGGCCCTGTTCGCGGTCTGTCACGTCATCCTTGCCTCGGTGACGCGAATTTTCCCACATATCAAGCCGACACGCCAGAGCTAAAGTAACGTATCGGTATCGTTGGTAGCGGATAATCTCTTGTGGAATAGCATTTCATTTGATCTCGGAGGAAGCATGTCTGTGCGAGACGACCAGTTGGCGACACTGAACGTGGCCGGCAAGGACTATGACTACTACCGCATTGCCGACCTGCCCGGCGTCGACCATCTGCCGTACTCGCTCAAGGTCCTCGTCGAGAATCTGGTACGCAACATCGACGGCGCGAACATCACGGACGAACACGTCAAGGCGCTGCTGAACTGGGCCCCGCAGGCCCAGCCCAGCCATGAAATCCAGTTCACGCCCTCGCGTGTGATCATGCAGGACTTCACCGGCGTGCCCTGCATCGTGGACCTCGCCACCATGCGCGACGCGGTCAAGGATCTCGGCGGCGACCCTGAGGTCATCAACCCGCAAGTCCAGTCCGACATGGTCATCGACCATTCCGTGCAGATCGACAAGTACGGCGTGGCTGACGCGGTCCAGCAGAACATGGACATCGAATACCAGCGCAACGGCGAACGCTACCAGTTCCTGCGCTGGGGCCAGCAGGCGTTCCGCAACTTCCGCGTGGTGCCGCCGGGAACCGGCATCATTCACCAGGTCAACATCGAATACCTGGCGAAGGTCGTCATGACGAAGACCTCCGGCTTGGATGATGGCCGCGAGCTCGCCTACCTCGACTCCTGCGTCGGCACCGACTCGCACACCACCACCGAGAACGGCCTGGGCGTGCTCGGCTGGGGCGTGGGCGGCATCGAGGCCGAGGCGGCCATGCTCGGCCAGCCGATCTCCATGCTCGTGCCGCGCGTCGTCGGCTTCAAGCTCACCGGTTCGATCCCCGAGGGCGTCACCGCCACCGACGTGGTCCTGACCATCACCGACATGCTGCGCAAGCACGGCGTGGTCGGCAAGTTCGTCGAGTTCTACGGCGAGGGCATCGCCTCGGTGCCACTGGCCAACCGCGCCACCATCGGCAACATGGGACCTGAGTTCGGCTCCACCTGCGGCATCTTCCCGATTGACGGCGTCACGCTCGACTACCTGCGCCTGACCGGACGTTCCGAGGAGCAGGTCGCGCTTGTCGAGGCGTACGCCAAGGCCAACAAGCTGTGGGGCGACGCTTCCGACCCGGATTACGTCGAACTTGCCCGGCCTATGTCGAGCCGCAGTACTCCGAATACGAGGAGCTCGACCTCGGCACGGTCGTGCCGTCCATCGCCGGCCCGAAGCGCCCGCAGGACCGCATCCTGCTGTCCGAGGCGAAGGACATGTTCGAGAAGACCGCACCCGCCTACGAGACCGACAAGACCGTCAAGGACCCGGTGGCCGTGTCCACCGACTTCCGTGGCGATTTCGACATCGAAAACGGCGACGTGGCCATCGCCTCGATCACCTCGTGCACCAACACCTCCAACCCGTCCGTGATGATCGCCGCCGGCCTGATCGCCCGCAACGCGCACGCCAAGGGATTGAGCCCCAAGCCGTGGGTCAAGACCTCGCTCGCCCCCGGCTCGCAGGTCGTGGCCGACTACCTCAAGGCCGCGGGCCTCCAGGACGATCTCGACGCGCTCGGCTACCAGCTGGTCGGCTTCGGCTGCGCCACCTGCATCGGCAACTCCGGACCGCTGCTGCCCGAGATCTCCGAAGCCATCAACGCCAACGACCTGACCGTCACCGCCGTGCTGTCCGGAAACCGCAACTTCGAAGGCCGCATCAGCCCGGACGTCAAGATGAACTACCTGGCCTCCCCGCCGCTGGTCATCGCCTACGCGCTCGCCGGCACGATGGACTTCGACTTCGAGACCCAGCCGCTCGGTACCGACGCAGACGGCAATGACGTGTATCTGAAGGACATCTGGCCGACCAACGAGGAGGTCGCGGCCGTGGTTGACGGTACCGTCAGCCGCGAGATGTTCCTCAAGGACTACGCCTCCGTGTTCGACGGCGACCACCGCTGGAAGGGCCTCGACGTGCCCGAAGGCGAGCTGTTCGCATGGGACGAGCATTCGACGTACGTGCGCAAGCAGACCTTCTTCGACGGCATGAAGGCCACGCCGGAGCCAGTCGCCGACATCCACGGCGCCCGCGTGCTGGCGTTGCTCGGCGACTCGGTCACCACCGACCACATCTCCCCGGCGGGCGCGTTCAAGGCGTCCAGCCCGGCTGGCAAGTACCTGACCGAGCGCGGCGTGGAGCCGAAGAACTTCAACTCCTATGGCTCGCGTCGAGGCAACCACGAGATTATGGTGCGTGGTACCTTCGGCAACATCCGCCTGCGCAACCAGCTGCTCGCCTCCGTCGGCGAGGAGGTCACGCCGGGCGGGTTCACTTACGATTTCACGACTGGAAAGCCTTCGACGATCTTTGACGCCTCGCTCAACTACAAGGCCGCCGATATTCCGCTCGTCGTGCTGGCCGGCAAGGAGTACGGCACCGGATCCTCGCGTGACTGGGCCGCCAAGGGCACGGTGATGCTCGGCGTCAAGGCCGTGATCACCGAGAGCTTCGAGCGCATCCACCGTTCCAACCTCATCGGCATGGGCGTGCTGCCATTGCAGTTCCCGGCGGGGGAGTCCTATGAGTCCCTGGGTCTTGACGGCACCGAGACCTACGACATCGCCGGCGTGGACGAGCTCAACAGCGGCGTCACCCCGAAGACCGTGCACGTCACCGCCACGCACACCGACGGCTCCACCACCGAGTTCGACGCGGTGGTCCGCATCGATACGCCCGGAGAGGCGGACTACTATCGCAACGGCGGCATCCTTCAGTACGTCCTGCGCAACCTCATGAAGTAAGCGGCCCGAAGTCCCTTGACCCCATGGTCAAGGGACTTCTTTTTTTCTTTCTTCCCCTCCTTCTCTTCCTTTACCTTTTCCCTCTTCCTTTCCTCTTTCCGGGAGTTATCCACAGGCGCGACACGCCCGGACTGCATTGCACAATCCTCGGTAGCATCTCCATAGAACGGCTGTATTGCAATGGTTCGACAACGTGGCATGACTATTGTGCGGCGCAGTCCGGGCGTGTCACGATCGAGCCTTCGACCACATTGCCCGAAAACCTGAAGACCGGGCCGGAAAACCTGTTACCGTTCGTCCATGTTTGAGATGCGAAACGAACCGCCACCGAACCAATACATGCGGCATCAGGCGTGGCTCATCCAGCGCTATTACCTGAAGCGTTGCCGGGCGGTCAGGGATACGCTGGAGCATGAGCCGGTATTCGCGTTGTCGTCGGCGCTGGGACTGATGGGCATTGCACCGCCCGAGACCGCCGTCCTTGATTTGGGCAAGGAACATATCGTCGTTCGGAATCGTGACGCGCGACGCGGTCATCCCGCCAATGTCGCATGTCACGCGTGGTCATTGCTGGACGACCGTATCGTAATCCGCATCTTTGATCTGTACTGCACGTCACCCGCCGCGACGTTCGCCCAATTCGTGCGGTTCAACTGGTTCGAGGAAACAATCATATTGGCGGATCGGCTGACATGCCGTGACGAGCGGCTGAGGCGCGCGACCAAACAGGAACTGATGGATTTCCTTGATGAGCGGAAGGTCTATGGCGGCAAGGCCGCACGCCGGGCGTTGCGTTTGTCTCGTCCTAACACCGATTCCCGGTGGGAACGGGAGCTGCGTCTGGATGCGATGAAATGGGGATTGCCGAATCCGGAGGCGAACCATCCGGTCGATTTGGGGTCTGGATTGGCATGGCTTGACATGGCATACGAGAAGTATCGCGTGGCGATGGAATTTCATGGGCAGCAGCATCTGGAACAGTATGTAGCGGACACGAGGCGCATGAACGCATTGGC
>OCPQ01001545.1_pt1 | contig 9641 bp, 8 predicted proteins | sample 1538251 | NCBI WGS metagenome assembly OCPQ01 (sample SAMEA2580249, study PRJEB22360) | human gut metagenome | biome: human gut; feature: human-associated habitat; material: faeces | place: Denmark | collected 2008/2010 | reverse complement strand
ATAGTATTATCAAAGAAAAATAAAGGAGAAAAATATGATTAAAGTAGGAATTTTTATGGCAGACGGCTGTGAGGAGATTGAAGGACTTACAGTAGTCGATATAGTTAGAAGAGCAAAGCTTGAGATTGAAACCATATCAATCACGGAAAAAGCCGAGGTGACAAGCTCTCATCAGGTGACATTTAAGACAGATACCACAAAGGCACAGGCTGATTTTGACAGCTACGATGCAATCGTACTGCCGGGAGGCATGCCGGGTACATTAAACCTTGGCGCGGATGAGACCGTAGTAAAGACAATTAAGAGATTTGCCGCTGAGGGAAAGCTTGTTGCAGCGATATGTGCAGCGCCTAGCGTGCTCGGTGAGAATCATATACTTGAGGGCAAAAAAGCTACCTGTCATCCGGGCTTTGAGGAAAAGCTGCTCGGTGCACAGTGGCTTGAGCAGCCTGTAGTTGTGGATGGCAATGTGATTACAAGTCGTGGAATGGGAACAGCTATTGCGTTTGCACTCGAGCTTGTCAGATACTTCACAGACGATGCCACAGTAGAGCATATTCGACAGGGACTGGTATACTAATACAACGTTCAGCAAATAATCATATTATTAGTATTATAACAAAAGAGGTCACACACCAACCCCATGGTGCGCGGCCTCTTTTTATGCTTGCATTTGAAGCGTACATTTGAAGCCTGCTATTGCAGAGCTTATTTCATCTGCTGCTCCTGCTTCATGATCATCTGCTTGACCATCTCGCCACCGATTGAACCGGCCTGCTTAGAAGTAAGGTCACCGTTGTAGCCCTCTTTTAAAGGAACTCCAAGCTCTGAAGCAACCTCTTCCTTGAAACGGCTCATAGCCTCTTTTGCCTCCGGTACAGAAGCCTTTTTACTACTTGATGCTGCCATAATGCAATACCTCCTTTTAAAACGTTATACACAAGCTGTATGTGTATGGAAATATTATGCCGTAAAATGACAAAAATATGTTTTGGTATTGCTGACAATTTATGGAATTATACACAAAAGCAAATTTAATGTAAAAAACACTGGAAATAGTGGATTTGTTGTGTTATAATCATCCAATGACTGGGCTTAGCAGTTTAAAAAGCATGCCCACATTACATTTGATGTACATACCATTCATATATATTTTTAAGGAGGATAACGATTGACATGAGTGTACAGGTTGAGAATTTAGAGCATAATATGGCGAAGCTTACTATTGAGGTAGCAGCTGAGGAATTAGAGAAAGCATTGGATTCTGCATATCAGAAGCAGAAGAAACAGATTAGTGTACCTGGATTCCGTAAAGGAAAAGTGCCAAGAGCTATGATTGAGAAAATGTATGGAGCAGGTGTGTTCTACGAGGATGCAGCAAACATTCTTATGCAGCAGACATACGCAGGTGCGGTTGACGAGAGCGGTGTTGACATTGTTTCACGCCCAACAGTTGAGGTTACTCAGATTGAGAAGGGACAGCCTTTCATCTACACAGCAGAGGTTGCTGTAAGACCTGAGGTTACTCTTGGTAAGTACATGGGCGTTACAGTTACAAAGATCGACACATCAGTTTCTGATGAAGAGGTTGACGCTGAGCTTGAGAACCAGAGAAACAAAAATGCAAGAACAGTTACAGTTACAGATCGTCCTGTAGCAGAGGGAGATACAGCAGTTATCGACTTTGAGGGATTTGTTGACGGAGTAGCTTTCGAGGGTGGAAAGGGTGAGAATCATCCATTAGAGATCGGTTCACACACATTCATCGATACATTCGAGGATCAGTTAGTAGGAAAGAACACAGGCGATGAGGTTGAGGTCAATGTAACATTCCCTGAGAAGTATCAGGCAGCAGACCTTGCAGGAAAGCCGGCTACATTCAAGGTTAAGATCAACGAGATCAAGGCTAAGGAGCTTCCAGAGCTTGATGATGAGTTTGCACAGGATGCAGCAGGTGTTGATACATTAGCTGAGTACAAAGAGGAAATCAAAAAGAACCTCACAGAGAAGAAAGAGACAGAAGCTAAGAAGACTAAAGAGGATGAGGCTATCCAGAAGATTATCGATAAGTCAAAGATGGATCTTCCTGAGGCAATGATTGAGACACAGTGTGAGACAATGGTTGAGGAGTTCGCTCAGAGAATCGCACAGAGCGGTCTTACAATGGAGCAGTACTTACAGTTCTCAGGCATGACAGTTGACCAGCTTAAGGATCAGGTTCGTCCTGAGGCTACAACACGTATCCAGAGCAGCCTTGTACTTGAGCAGATTGCCAAGGAGGAAAATATCGAGGTTACTGATGCAGATATCGATGCTGAGGTAGAGAAGATGGCTAAGGCATACGGCATGGAGGCTGATAAGCTTAAAGAGTACATGGGAGATGCTGAGAAGGAGTCTATGAAGAAAGACCTTGCTATCACAAAGGCCGTAGATCTTATCATGGACAACGTTAAAGAGCGTGCAAAGGCAAAGAAAAAGGCTGATGCAGAAGAGTCTACAGAAGAATAAGATTTTTGAATCAAGATTTGATGGACTGGCTCAGAAGCCTATTTTCTGAGCTGGTCTTTTGAGCTTTTATAAAGGAGGTATTTTATATGAGTTTAGTACCATATGTCATTGAACAGACCAGCAGAGGAGAGCGCAACTACGACATTTACTCCAGATTATTAAAAGATCGTATCATTTTCCTTGGAGAGGAAGTAAATGAGACAACAGCCAGCCTTGTTGTTGCCCAGCTTTTATTCCTTGAGTCTGAGGATCCGAATAAGGATATCCACCTTTACATCAATTCACCGGGTGGAATGGTTACAGCAGGACTTGCTATTTACGATACTATGCAGTACATCAAGTGTGATGTTTCAACAATCTGTATCGGTCTTGCAGCAAGCATGGGAGCTTTCCTTCTCGCAGGCGGTGCAAAGGGCAAGAGATATGCTCTTCCAAATGCAGAGATTATGATTCATCAGCCATCGGGCGGTGCAAAGGGTCAGGCTACTGAGATTCAGATTGCTGCAGAAAATATTTTAAAGACAAAGAAGAGATTAAACGAAATTTTAGCAGCCAATACAGGCAAGCCATACGAGACAATTGCAGCTGATACAGAGCGAGACAACTATATGTCAGCACAGGAAGCCGCAGAGTATGGTCTCATAGACAGTGTAATAACAAACAGATAATCAGAAGTTAGATGAATTTAAGAGGGTACCCCATATGGGATGCCCTCATGCAATAAAAGGAGTTAATAATGGCAGGAAAAAACGACGGAAAGATTCGCTGCTCATTTTGCGGTAAGACACAGGACCAGGTAAATCGTTTGATTTCCGGACCTAATGGAGCTTTTATCTGCGATGAGTGTATAGATATATGTGCCGAGATTCTTGAGGAAGAAGGCGTAGAGGGCCATGAGGACAAAAGCAGCGCTAAGGATGATATAAATCTTGTTACTCCGGAGGAGCTTAAGGCGTTTTTGGACGATTATGTAATAGGACAGGACCAGGCAAAGAAGGTGCTTTCGGTTGCTGTTTACAATCACTATAAGAGAGTTCTGGCAGGTGATACATCAGATGTAGAGCTTCAGAAGAGTAATATTCTCATGCTTGGACCTACAGGCTCAGGAAAGACACTTCTTGCGCAGACACTTGCCAGAGTGATAAATGTTCCATTTGCTATCGCTGATGCTACAACACTTACAGAGGCAGGATACGTAGGTGAGGACGTGGAGAATATCCTATTAAAGCTTATTCAGGCGGCAGATTATGATATCGAGCGTGCAGAGCATGGTATCATTTATATAGATGAGATAGATAAAATTACAAAGAAATCAGAGAATGTCTCAATCACCAGAGATGTGTCAGGCGAGGGTGTACAGCAGGCTCTTTTAAAGATTCTTGAGGGCACAGAGGCATCTGTACCGCCACAGGGCGGCAGAAAGCATCCACAGCAGGAGCTTATACCTATTGATACTACTAATATACTTTTTATCTGCGGTGGAGCATTTGATGGTCTGGAAAAAATTATCGACAGTCGTATGGATACATCATCTATAGGCTTCAATTCAGATGTAAAGTCAAAGACAGAGCTCAATGTAGGAGAGGCGTTTAAGCATGCACTTCCACAGGATTTTGTAAAGTTTGGATTGATTCCTGAGTTTATCGGACGTGTACCTATTACCGTTTCTCTCGAGGCACTCGACAGGGATGCACTTATCCGTATACTTAAGGAGCCTAAGAACTCGCTTATCAAGCAGTACACCAAGCTTTTTGAGCTTGACGGAGTAGGTCTTGAGTTCACAGACGATGCAGTAAATGCCATCGCTGACAAGGCACTTGAGAGAAAGACAGGAGCCAGAGGACTTCGTGCCATCATGGAGGCTGTTATGCTTGACCTTATGTATCGTATACCGTCAGACAAGAGCATCAGCAGATGTGTAATAGACAAGGATATCGTTGAGGATAACTTAAAGCTTGATGGTGATTGCGTGCCTGAGGCATATATCGAGGAAAAAGCGGCATCGTAAGTACATGGCGGTATTTTACAAAAGATACAGCATCGGATAATATAAATTGCACAGCGGTTTGATATGCATGGCTGTGCAATAATACAGGAGATATAAGTGGAAGAACAGATTATGAATATGCCTGCAGTAGCGCTGAGAGGGCTTACTATTCTGCCGGGGATGATTGCCCATTTCGACATCAGCAGAGAGCGCTCTCTTCGTGCTGTCGAGGAGGCTATGGAGCAGGATCAAAAGATTTATCTTGTCACACAAAGGAATGTGGACAGTGAGGACCCGACTCAGGAAGACCTCTATCAGATGGGTATTGTTGCTGACATAAAGCAGGTTGTCAGATTACAGAATGATGTTGTGAGAATACTTGTAGATGGAATAAGCCGGGCAGCATTGCTTGGCTTTACCGGTAATGAGAAGTACCTTGAGGCAGAAATCTGTTATTGTGATAGTAATGCAGACAGCCTGCCGGAGGATCTCAGGGAAGCCATGCTTCTCGGAGTCAGAGAGGCTTTTCACAGATATGCGGCAGTCGTCGGCAAAATCAGCAAGGAGCTTATCAGGCAGATAGATCAGTATGAGGATCTTGAAAAGCTCATTGATTATGTAACCAACAATCTGCCGGTGTCATATGAGCTTAAGCAGCAGGTGCTTGAGGCAGAGGATATCAATGACAGATATCAGGTTATAGTATCATTACTTCTCTCCCAGGTGGAGGTTATTTCCATAAAGAATGAGCTTCAGAAAAAAGTAAAGGTTCGTGTGGACAAGCATCAGAAGGAGTATGTGCTTCGTGAACAGCTTGGTGTGATACGTGAGGAGCTGGGCGAGAATGCTGACTCGGAGGCTGATGAATATGAGAAAAAGCTATCTGAGTTAGATGCGCCTGACTACGTAAAGGAAAAGACGAAAAAAGAGATAAAGCGCTTTAGAAATATGAGCAGCAGCTCATCAGAGAGCACAGTTGAGAGAGGCTATATAGAGACTGTACTTGAGCTTCCGTGGAACAGGATGTCTGTGGACAACAAGGATCTTGACCATGCAGCACAGGTGCTCGATGATGATCACTACGGATTAAAGGATGTTAAGGAGAGAATACTTGAGTTTCTGGCAGTCAGAAATCTGACAAGCAAGGGAGAGAGTCCTATAATTTGTCTTGTAGGTCCTCCGGGAACAGGAAAGACAAGCATAGCCCGTTCAATTGCGTCTGCACTGGAGAAGAAATATGTGCGTATTTCTCTTGGTGGTGTGCGTGATGAGGCAGAAATCCGTGGACACAGAAAGACATATATCGGCGCTATGCCGGGCCGTATAGTAAATGGCTTAAGACAGGCCGGCGTTTCAAATCCTCTCATGCTGTTGGATGAGATAGATAAGGTGTCAAGTGACTACAAGGGTGACACATCAGCCGCTCTTCTCGAGGTGCTTGACAGTGAGCAGAACAGCAGATTCAGGGATCATTACATCGAGATGCCTGTGGATTTGTCGGAGGTGCTTTTTATTGCAACTGCAAATGAGGTTTCAGGCATTCCAAAGCCGCTTCTTGACAGGATGGAGCTTATTGAGGTGTCAAGCTACACTGAAAATGAGAAGTTTCACATAGCAAAGGAACACCTAATTGAGAAGCAAAAGAGCAAAAACGGAATTAAAAAGGAACAGCTTACGATAACAGACTCTGCCCTAAAGGATATCATCAGGCTGTACACCAGAGAGGCCGGAGTCAGAAGCCTTGAGAGGACTATCGGCAAGCTGTGCCGCAAGGCTGCCAGGGAAATCTTTAAGGACAGCGAAGCTGCTGTAAAGGTTACAAAGACCAATCTTAAGACATATCTGGGCAATCCGAAGTACAGTCCGGAGAAGAAAAATGATCGCGCAGAGGTTGGAATCGTTAGAGGCCTGGCATGGACCAGTGTGGGCGGTGTCACACTCGAGGTTGAGGTGAATGTGCTGCCGGGCAAGGGTGAGCTCGTGCTCACCGGTAAGCTTGGCGACGTGATGAAGGAGTCGGCACAGGCGGCACTTAGCTATGTGCGCTCAATAAGCGAAGGATATGGCATTGATGCAGAGTTTTACACGAAGCATGATATCCATATACATATCCCGGAGGGCGCAGTGCCAAAGGACGGACCATCTGCAGGTATCACTATGGCGACAGCCATGCTCTCAGCCATTACAGACAGAGCTGTCAGGGCAGATGTAGCCATGACAGGCGAGATAACACTGCGCGGCAGGGTGCTTCCGATAGGAGGACTCAAGGAAAAGCTGCTTGCAGCCAAAGTAATCGGAATAAAAACAGTATGTATTCCAAAGGATAATGAAAAGGACCTGGAGGAGATTTCAAAAGAAATAACAGACGGCATGGAAATCGTGCCGGTGGAGAGATTTTCACAGGTGGAGAAGATAGCATTTGTAAAATAAGAATGAGGAAGAGATTATGGTAATTAAAAGTGTTAATTTAGAGACAGTTTGCGGAATTACAAGCACAATCCCTGACAATGAGTATAATGAGGTGGCATTCGCCGGCAAGTCAAATGTAGGCAAGTCGTCACTGATCAACGCACTCATGAACAGAAAGTCACTTGCCAGGATCTCTTCACAGCCCGGCAAGACACAGACCATCAATTTTTATAACGTCAATGACGCCATGTATCTGGTCGATCTGCCGGGCTATGGCTATGCCAATGCCAATATCGAGATAAAAGCTAAATGGGGACAGATGATAGAAAACTATCTTCACACCTCCAAAAAGCTTCAGGCAGTGTTTCTTTTAATAGATATAAGGCATGAGCCATCGGACAATGATATCATGATGTATGAATGGATGGTAAACCAGGGCTTTGCACCGATTATCATTGCAACCAAATCTGATAAATTGAAAAAAAGCCAGATTGCCGCACACATAAAGACTATCAAGGATGTGCTTCATGTAAAGCCGGGCACGGTAGTTATACCGTTTTCGTCCATGTCAAAGGAAGGCAGGGACGAAATCTGGAATCTCATAGATTCACTCGTGTTTGACGAGGAGACGCTTCTTGCCATGAAACAGGAGGAAGAAGCAAAGCGCGAGGCAAAATCAGCTGCAAAAAGAGCCGCTGCATCCCAGCCACACAAAAAGGAGCGCTGGAAGAAGACCGGAAAGCCGGTTGCCAAAAAGACTAAAGAACGCAGAGATAAGGCCAAGAGCAAAAAAAGCGTTAATAATCATAAAAAGAAATAAAGTTATAGAAAGAAAGGCGAATATTTAATATATGAAGAATAAATGCAAATTTGTAGGCATTATGTTTTTGTGTATATTGATAGTGTGTACGCTTGCGGTAATGGCATATGAACACACAGCAGGTAAAACAGGAGCTGCCGGTGAAATGTCAGATACTTCGGACAGTGAAAAAAATACTGACGAAGCTGATGATATGCTTACAGTCGTGACATCCTTCTATCCAATGTATATTGCAGCTTTAAATATAGTAGACGGAGTGGAAGGCGTTAGACTTGAAAATCTAAGCGAGCCACAGACTGGTTGTCTGCACGATTTTCAGCTAACACCGGAGGATATGAAGCTTTTATCCACAGCCGATGTTTTTGTAATAAACGGAGGCGGTATAGAGTCGTTTATGTCTGATGTGGCAAAGGCGTATCCGAAGCTTGATGTGGTGGAGGCTTGTGAGGACGTGGTGCTTCTTTCAGAGGATGATGCAGACAGTGACCACGACCATGATCACGAAGCAGACATAGAATCAGACAGTGACCATGAAGCAGACATAGAATCAGACAGTACGCATGCGCATGACCATGGTGATGAGAATGCCCATGCATGGATGAGCGTGCCGCGTTACCGCACCATGGTTCAGACAATCGCATCCCGGCTTGCCGAAAAGGATGCAAAGCATGCTGATGAATATTATGCAAATGCAAAAGCATATGATGCAAAGCTTGCAGTGCTTGAAGAAAAGATAAATAGCATAAAGAGTCTTACCAATGGACAGAATATCATCATATTCCATGAGGCCTATGCGTATGTAGCTGATGATTTTTCCATGAATGCATGCTATCTGTTAGACCTTGACGAGGAGCGCTCAGTCAGCGCAGGTGAGATAAAGCAGGTAATAGGTGCCATAAAGGATGACGGAGTGTCGGTAATACTCGCTGAGGAGCTCTACGGAAAGAGCATGGGAGATACCGTATCGCGTGAGACAGATGTGCATGTGATTTATATCGACCCTCTCAACAGGGGAGAGTACGACAAGGACAGCTATCTTTATGGTATGGAGCACAATATAGAGCTTATCAAAGAGGCATTTACTAAATAAAATTGGAGAAAATATGCGGAAAATAATACAGCCATGTGGCTTTCATTGCATAAAAATAAATAACCTTGGAGTGAGCTTTGGAGAGCAGACAGTGCTTGAGGATGTAAATATGCACATACACTGTGGCTCCTTCAATGTCATAATAGGCCAAAACGGTGCCGGAAAATCTACACTCATAAAGGCGATACTCGGCGAGATACCTCACACCGGTACGATTGAGTTCAAGGATACTAAGGACGGACATATGGCTAAGCTTAAAATCGGCTATGTGCCGCAGTCTGTCAATATCGAGAAAAATACACCGGTCAGCGTGTATGACCTCATAGCAAGCTATCAGTACAATTATCCTGTTTTTCTGCCAAAGAGCAAAAAGATAGAGGCAAAGATAAGGGAGACACTCGAGGTATTTGAGGCTGAGGAGCTCATCGACAAGCAGGTGTGCAACCTCTCGGGAGGACAGCTGCAGAGAGTGCTTCTTTCCATGGCAATCATGGACGAGCCGAATCTGCTGCTGTTGGATGAGCCGGTGTCCGGAATAGACCAAAACGGCATGGAGCTTTTCTATAAGACCATGGATTATTTAAAGACACACTATGACCTTGCAATCATACTTATATCGCACGATCTGGACTATGTGGCAAAGTACGCAGACCATGTTGTGCTGCTTGATAAGACAGTAGCAAAGCAGGGGACTGTGAAGGAAGTCTTCGAGAGCAAGGAATTTGAGAGAATTTTTTACACAGGAGAGGAATCCTGGGTGAGAGAGGAGGAGCACAAATGAATATAACCTCCTGGCTTCAATATGATTTCATGAGAAATGCCCTTAT
>OCPQ01001527.1_pt1 | contig 9722 bp, 9 predicted proteins | sample 1538251 | NCBI WGS metagenome assembly OCPQ01 (sample SAMEA2580249, study PRJEB22360) | human gut metagenome | biome: human gut; feature: human-associated habitat; material: faeces | place: Denmark | collected 2008/2010 | reverse complement strand
GCTTGTGGATGGACTTGTACTGGTTGTACTGTTCCCACATCTCCCCGCGCTCGGTGAGGACAGCGATCCGGCGCTCGGCCTTAACGATTTTTCCCCGCAGGTCATAGTAGCGGGTGTTCATATCTGCTATTTTTTCATGGAGCTGCTGCATGGACTGGATGCCGTTTGCCTGCAAAAAGCTGAACAGGGCGGCGCTCTCCTGCAAAGCTCGGATTTTGCCGGTGCGGGTGCGGGTAGCGTTCAACTGCTGCTGGGCTTCCCACAAGGCGATCAAGTTGCTTTGCTGCGTTTGTGGTTTTTCCGCTTCGTCTTTCGACCAGAGATAAAGACGGGTAATGCGGGCTTTGATTTCTTTCAGCAGCTTGTTGTCGGCGGCGATCTGCCGGTTTACTTCGCCCTTGTCGGTGCGGATACCGCGCTTTTCCATTTGGCTGGCAGCTGGCCCCAGATGGACAGAGGGAATTTTATCAATGCCCTGCCGCTTGTAGCTGCGGTGGTCAATGCGCTCCGGTCTACCGGCAGATTCCAGCGCCCGGTTGGTGTAGGCTGCCCATGCCGCCCGCCAAATCTCCACATTCCCTTTGTCGTTCCAGTCGGTGGTGTCCTCCCGGTGGTTCTTCCAGCCGCCTTTCCCATCCGGGATACGCTGTCCGTTCTCGTCCAGATCGTATGCCTTACGGCACTTTGCGCCCCACTGTCCATTTTCTTTCAGAGGCCGGACGGTCAGCATGATATGAGCATGGGGGTTGCCGGTTCCCTTGTCATGGATGGCAAAGTCGGCGCACATCCCCTTGTCCACAAAGTTGTCCTTCACATAGGACCGGACAAGGGCAAGCTGCTGTTCTATGGACAGTTCGCGGGGCAGAGCTGCCTCAATCTCGCGGGCAAGCTGGCTGTCCCTTGCTTTCTCGATTTGCTCCACGCTGTTCCAGAGGATAGAACGGTCTGCAAATTCCGGCGGCGCGTGGGCAGGCAGCATGATCTCCGCATGGACAATGCCGCCTTTCCGGGTGTAGTCGTGGGTCATTCCATCCCATTCATTTGTCAGCTTGGTTCCGCTGCGGTAAGCAGCTGCGGCAACGGCAGAACGGCCTGCGCTGCGCTTGATGATACTGACGGGGATATGACAGAAATCTATGGGGAACACCTCCTTTCAGTGAGGGGATAACAGGCTCTGTGGAGCCGGACAAACGCAAAGCGGGTGTTTGGCTGCGCAGAGCGCACAAGGGGTTTGGGGAGTGTAGCGCCCCATCGCGGACGAAGTACGCAACAGCCCCCGGCAGGGCGCACGACACCGGCAACGGTGTATAAGTGCGCCCTTGTAAACAAGGGACTTATGGCGTGTCCCCGGATTTTGGCAGGTTTGCAGTCAATTCCGCAGCCCCCGGAAGATGGGACAGGGCAATCAGAAATGCTTTGACCTCTGCGCCGGAAAGGTCGGGAGCCAGCGGGAAAATCCCCTCCAAAATGGCTCCGCGCTCAATCAGGCGGCGGGTGCGAACCCTGCGTTCTTCGTTCCGCTGCTTGTTCTCCAAAATCTTCTTTCGGTTTTCAAGCTGCCGAATCTCCTTCAGGACTTTCTCCCGTTCTTCTTTTTGGGGGTGGGCTGTAATTTTTTCGTTCATGTCAGGCACCTCTTTTCTTTGGAAATACTCATAGATTGACCGTCCATTTCTGACGCGCAAAGTACCGGCGCAGCCTCCGCAGTGCGGCATGGATGGATTTTCCCGCCTGTGATGGCGTGATACCCTCCATTGCGGCAATATCTTTCACTTTCATACCCAGCATATAGCGGGCGTGGACACGGCGAGCCTGCATAGGCGGCAGGGAAGAAATGGCTTCATACAATCGCCGTATCAGTTCTTCGTATTCGGCTAATTCTTCTTTTTCTATCAGATGATCCTCCGGCGATGGCTGCGCCCAGCCGATTGCAGCATTTTCGATTCCATCGTTACAATCGAGGGAATAAAACGCCTTATACCGGAACATCTTGCGATCTCTGGCGGCCTCGGCTCTCTTGTCCAGAAGAAACGCTTCGACGATCTCATCGGACACCTCCACAAAAATGTCCTCTTTGCAAAATGGATAATATTGTTTGAGATTGATGGTCTGCATAGGCATGCCCTCACTCTGTTTGGAAAAGGTCATCATAGCAGCGGCGCATATTCCGCAGACCTCGACGGATGGCAACGCTGACCTTGCTGCTGTGGATGCCCTCTCTCCGGGAGATTTCCGGCTGCTTGATACCAGCAATGTAGTAGGCGTGAACACGGCGGGCCTGTGTCGGAGTGGCATGAGCCAGAGCCACCGGCAGAGCTGCAATCAGGTATAGGCGGGTGGTCATTTCTTCTCGTTCCAGCAAAATATCTTCCGGCGATCTGCTGTGTTCCAGTGCGTAATTTTCCAGCCAGCTGTATGCGTCCAGAGAGTAGTAGGCGCGGTGGTAGACTTTCCGACGCTCATAGTTCTCCATCTCCCGCTTGGCCTGATACATCGCTGCCCATACCTCGTCCGTAACATCCACAAACTCGTCATGCCGGTAGTGGGGATACATCCACCGCAGATTGATTGTTTTCATAGGCTTACCTCCTGAAAATCGGAGAGGCGGACAGCTCGTCCGCTGTCCGCCCCTCGCTGAGATAAGGGAAATGATCCCTTTCACTTGGTAGCCAGAAAACAGGTCATTCGTTAAGCCTGTTCTCAAAGAAATTTATAAATTTTTTTCTGACCGCCTCCACACTTTGATAAACAGCCACTTTGGAGCAGCCGCACAGCACACCGATCTCTGCAAGGCTCAGCCCGTCAAGCGCATAGAGCAGGAACCGGCGGCGCTGGGCCTCGGTACAGGTGTCCAGAACAGCCATCAGCTCATGCAGCGTTTCCATGCGGCAAAGGTATTCCTCCGGCGTTTCGCTGCAGACCCCTACACCCTCGGTGGTAATGATGTACTCGTCAAACTCCCGGCCATCCCAATGCCGCCGCTGTTCATGGAACAGGTTCTCCGTTTTATGATCGGCCCGGTCAAGAAATTCATAGACTTCCAGCGTGACCTCCACGGCAACAGCTTGTCCGTTATAATTGATGGTAACTTCCATCTACCTTTCCTCCATTCAGATTTTTTGGGTAAATCTGAATAAGGCGGCGGGGAGCGGCACCGAGGATAAAGTTCGGGCCATGTTGACCCGATGTTCCGGCTCCATAGGGACAAAAAAACGCCCGAACGGCATAATGCCATACGAGCGTCATGGAATACTTTTTGTTGTTTACTTACATGGTATAGTACATACTTCTGACCGCATTGCTCCGCTGCTGGGAACAGGCTTTTTTTAGCTGGTGCAGATCACGGGCACTGTGAAAAAAGGCAAAAATAGACACGGCGGCAATCCTCCTATGTGCCGCCGTGGATTTACACGGTGTTAGGTCGTCGTTGGTTTAGGATAGACGAAAAGAAACGGCGGCTCTGAAAATCAAAGCCGCCGTTTCAAATGGGCGTGTCAAATTGTCTGCTCTACGACGGCTTTTTTCTTTTGCCGTCGTCCGGCAGAGTATTAGAAATATTGTGTTTGTTTTATTTTCTTGTCCATCCCTTTCAAAATGAGCGATGATAAAGTATCACTCACCTGAATAATGGCTCAATCACAAGGTCTTTGCCGAAAGCCAGCGTATAGCATATTTCCAGCTACTTCTTTAGCTCACAATATAACTGTATGAGTGCCTGAGCCTTTGCCAGAAACTTCTCTGTCAAATACAGCTCTCAAATGTATGCGTGTGCGCCTTGCCGAAATACCCACATGTGCTCCGCATGACAAAATTGGGAAGCCAGAATCAGAATAGGCGTTGCCTTGGATTTTCGGATGGTAACTGAAAGCTGGTGAGAGTCCTGCTTTCCGATATGTACTATGATGCTACATACTTAAATTGATTTACGCGCTGTTACTATTTTTGCAACACTAAATATACCTGACCCGCAAAGTAGATTATCAATTGATTTTCATCAACATCAATATCAAACTCCGCACTGATATCATCCTGCGTTATGCAGATAGTATCTGTGTAACTGAAATGATAAGAAGCATTGCCATGATATAAACCTGCTTCAGGAATATCATTGTACAGTATTAGGGCTTCACTGTCTTGAACTGTAATTACATTTTCTGAACTGCTGTTTTTCCATGTGCCAATAATATTTTTTTCGTTTTGAGCAAGTTTTATTTTCTTGGCGCATACTACAACCAGAACAATCAGAATAACAGCCAAAATTATTGTCATAAATACTTTCAACCTGCCATGAGTAAAATGCTTTTTGCCCATTTCTTTCCTTTCATTTTACAGAATGTGCTTAATTCCCAATTGTCTTGAACTACATGCTCCCGGTTTTCAATTCTTTCACAATTTCAACCTTTTCAATACTTTGCAAAGAAAATAGCATTGCCATTACTACTACAAGTGCAACCATAATAACAGCGATTCCGTATGCTCCCCAATTGATATAAAACATAAATGGGGTCATTCCTTTCGAAATCATGGAATACATAACATAATGAATGATTAAGCTGATCGGTATTGCAAATACGAGCGACTTCATGCCATATAATACAGATTCCAAAAGTAACATTTTCTTTAAACCACCAGATGTCATACCAACAGATCGCAATACTGCAAACTCATTTCTACGGACATCTATGGTATTTGAAATCGTATTGCATACATTTAGTCCAATAATCATTGTCATTAAAACCGTGAAGATGCAAACCATCATTTTGAGAAGCATATATGTTTGGCGGGAATTTTCCGTTGTCTTTGCCACATCGACGACTTGAAAAAATCCCGTATCCGCTAAACATTCCGTAACTTCTTCGTGCTGTGCTGTGTTAATAGCAAGTTCAATAGAGGTATCATCATTCAGTAGCCACTCAAAAAAAGACATTGGAACAATCAAAACAGCTCTATCTTGAACAAATTGTGATTGAATACTCGCATTATTGCCATTAACAATATCTTGAACAATGACCGTTTTATTTGTATCGCTGCCGTATTCCAGTTCAATTTCATACCCATTTTCAAGCACAAACGGAGAACCAACTACAACACGATTAGGAGATGTACCATAATTCCCGGTTGCACTATTGAATAGTATTCCATGATTTGGCTTGCCATCATATACTGCATAATTCAAGTCATTTTCTTCACAAATAGCGCGAAAATGTTCTTCATCAATACCCACAACATATAATTCTGCATAGTTGCCATTTATAAAGTATCCCGCCATATCTGAATTGATATTTTCTTCCTCAAATGTAGCTGTCATATATCGGGAAATACGATAGGATATGTCTGCTGAAATACCCTCATCAGAAATTGCTTTCGCAGCAGTTGCTAAATCTCTATACTGAACAGCAGCTTGAACATCTGTATAACTTGAACCATCTTCTTTCATATCCATAGATGTCTGGAAAAGCATAAAATCCGAAAAACTATACAAGGACAACCCAAGGACCACAGCTAAAAAAATAGAAAGCGTTATAGCACGAAAGCGTTTCGGATTCCGATGAATATTTTTTGAAGCTAACGATCCGTATATTCCAAAAAATATTGACATTAGTTTTCCACGCGTTATCCATTTTTGCTTTACTTGATAAATGTTGGTTTGCTTCAAGGTATCGATTACTGTAACCTTTGAAGCGATTTTTCCCGGAGTTTTACAAGCAAAAAACAAAGAACCAATACCTGAAATTGCTCCCAAGAAAAAAGGGAGCCAATGAATATGAGTTTTTAGCTCAATCATTCCAAAAGCAAAAGTGTCTTTAAAGGAAATCCGTATCATTGCCAGAACAACAACCGTTAAACCCAAACCAAATAACAGGCCCAATGGAATACCAATTAAACCAAGTAGAAAGGCTTCTATGGTAACGCTGGCTTTCTTCTGTTTACTTGTTGCACCGATACTCGCAAGCATACCAAGCTGCTTAATACGTTCCTGCAGAGAAATTGTAAGGACATTGCTAATCATGGCAGAGCAAGCAGCCATTAGCAACAAAATAACTATAGCAACAGCCGCAATCATCTTTGCAGCTCCCTTACCCGCAGTCACGCCATGATACATGAGCAAATCAGAATGGAATGTTGACACAAGACCACCAACTGTTTTTGCATTTTCTTCCGCTTCGGAGTATATAGACTTAGAAATATCCTTGCACTTTACAAATGCCGATAAATTAGTTCCATTATCGCTAATTCCGATGTAAGCGTTAAAGTCACTGGCTATTTTAGACCCACGCATTTCAGATACAATGCCAACAATGGTATATGTCCGCTCCGTAGTATCTGGGTGAAAACTTTCCCTGTCTCCCAGAAAATTTACTAATCCATATAATTCTGTGTCGATTTCGTCCCACACTCGCGTACCAAGTAAAAGTTGTATCGTATCCCCAACAGAGAATGTAAGCCCGTTATCGTCAATAAAATCTTGCGTCAAGACAATTTCATTTTCATTTAACGGGTAACGGCCTTCCAGTAAATATTGTTCCAGATAGAAACTTTCGACAAATGCATCGTTGATCTCTGCGACGGCAAGCAAATTTTTATTAGATGGTTCTCCGTAAAAACTACTTCCAGCGAAACGAAGCAACGACACATCTTCTACATTCTTGCATTGCATAAGAGTTTCCGCTTGATGTTGCGAGGTTATTTCGATACTATACGCATAATCTCCACCGTACACTGTTTCTTTCTCTTGCAAAAAACGAAGCATTGACCAGCCACTACACAAAACGGCAGTCAACATACCTACTGCAAGAATGATAGTGAAAATTGTAAGAATTGTACGCTTTTTGTTTTGTTGCAGCGTCCTTAATGTAAGGGTAAATATTGATTCCATTAGCGAATCACCTCATCTCTGACAAGCTGACCATCCTGGATTTCCAAAATACGATCTGCTTGTAACGCGATTTCACGGTCATGGGTAATCAGGATAATCGTTTGATTATAGACTTTATTAGATGTTTTCAAAAGCTGCATGATTTCTTGTGTGTTTTGCGTATCCAGGTTTCCCGTAGGTTCATCAGCTAGGAGAATTGCAGGAGCATTCATAAGCGCACGACCAATGGACACACGTTGTTGCTGCCCACCTGAAAGCTGACTTGGCAAATGCTTTCTACGCTTTGTTAAGCCAAGTACCTCTAACAATTCTGCTAAACGCTTCTTGTTTATTTTTCGCCCATCCAGCTTGATGGGCAAGGTAATATTTTCCTCTACATTCAAGACCGGAATCAAGTTATAGAACTGGTAAATCAGTCCTACTTGGCGTCTGCGAAACACGGCAAGTTGATCTTCCGTTTGTTCATACACACTTTGACCATCTACAATTACTTCGCCTGATGTGGGACGATCAATACCGCCGAGAATATGGAGCAAAGTGGATTTACCAGAGCCAGATGCGCCAATTATTGCAACAAATTCTCCTTTTTGCACTGAAAATGAAATATCGGTCAAGGCATTCACTGTGGTTTCACCTGTGTGGTATGTTTTGCAAACATTTTCAACTCTTAATATTTCCATTGTTGTTTCCTCCTGCTGAAAGTAATTCCGTACAATGATGAAATCATAGCAAATTTAAATAACTCTATTATTACGCTTTCATTACAAAAATGTCACTTTGCAAAAAAGGGATTGCATTATGCAACCCCTCTGTCAAAGAAAATTGTAAATTTTGCCCCACATGGCATTATGTTTTCAGCGATAATCCTTCCGTTCTGCTGCGTGATAATTGCTTTTGCTAAGGCCAAGCCAATCCCTGCCCCGTTTTTGCCGGAGTTCTTACCTCGATAGAAACGCTCAAATAAGTGTGGAATATCTTCCTCCGCTATGCCTGTTCCGCTATCGATAACACACAATTTCACATACATGGCATTTTCTTCAGCGCTGATTTTTACTTGTCCTCCATCGGGAGTAGATTCAATACAATTTTTTACAACATTAGACAAAGCTTCTGCAAGCCACTTGATATCCCCGTATAGTTGAATTTCCTCTATATCTGAAATATCCATTTTAATATTTTTAATATCCAGCATGATATCAAATGGCGCTGTTGCCTGCTGGACTAATTTTTCCACAGGAAAGGACTTATTTTCGAATTTGATTGTCCCTGCATCAAGACGCGACAGCTTTAATAAAACGTCAATCAGCCATTCCATACGTGACAACAGTAATAACTGTTCATGCAATAGTGAAGATTGCTGTTCGAAATCAATACCTTCTTGTGAAAGCGCAGCATTCAATATTTCAAGAGAAGTCAGCGGTGTCTTTAATTGGTGGGAAATATCCGCCAAAGAATCCGCTAAATATTTTTTATCTTTTTGCAGCTGTCCCGATTGCACTAAAAGCCGTAATGTCATTTTTGAAATCTCATTTTCCAGAACAGCTAACTCTCCCTCACCATAATCGTCAAAACGAATACTTTCTTCACCATGTAATAGTCTATCAATATCCTGACTTAAAGAAGAAATCTTCATATAGCGGCGATATGTGAATATAAGGGAAATAGCGGTGATGGCGCAGCCAGTTAAAAATGTAACCCAATAGAACTTCATGCAAAAGAAATAGCTTAAAACACTCCCAATCACCGTCACACCAATACAGAGCATTATTTGCAATCGAACTTCCTTGTTTCGTAAAAAATCCATGTTATTCACCAGCCTTATACCCAAGCCCGCGAACAGTCAAAAGAATTTCCGGCTCTTGTGGATTTGTTTCAATTTTATCTCGCAATCTTTTCATATAGACAGTCAATGTGTTGTCACTAATAAAATCACCTGTAACATCCCAAATCATTTCAAGTAGTTTTTTCCTTGAAAATACAACACCCGGATTCTGCAAAAACACCAACAGCAAACGGTATTCTAATGCCGAAAGGAATAGCTCTGTATTTCCTTTTCGGACAACCGCCTTTTGAACATCAACTGTAATATCTTTACAAGACAGAAATTCACTTTTTCCATTTTTTCTGCGCAACACAGTGTTGATTCTTGCCAATAATTCTCTTGGGCGGAACGGCTTGCAAATATAATCATCTGCACCCAATTCCAGACCGCTAACAACACTAAATTCATCATCATCTGCGGTCAGAAAGATAATGGGAATGTCTTTTTGGCTCTTAATTGCTGAGCAAGTGCTAAAACCATTTCCATCATTCAACGAAATATCTAAAAGGATAATGTCGTATTGTTCCTGAGCTATTTTCTGTAAAGCAGTTTGTTGTCCATTTGCACTGTCAACCAGATAGCCTTCATTTTTCATAAATAAAGTAAGGGAGGACACTATATTGGGGTCATCTTCAACCAGCAGTATTTTTTTCATGCTTATCTCCCTTTCTTCTTTTTGTCCGACCATCAATCGGCTTTTCCGCAGTTTTCGGAATCAGCCAAATCGTCGCCATTTTTACAGCACCGGGGATGCGACCCGCAGTGCAGTAATAGTTTATCCATCGTGGGGTCACGCCCCATTTTTCGGCGGCCTCTTTTAGTGTCATATAATCCATTCTGCACCTCCACAGAGTACATTATAGTTCTCTTTCTCGAACAATGCAACAAATAGAATATGAATTATAAACTTCAACTAACCTTCATATAGCAACATTCCGCGGGCAAAGTATGAATTATACAATGTAACCGGGTGATGTTATATGGCGAAAGTTGAAGATTGTCCCGGTTTTGAAACCTTCGGTG
>OCPQ01001526.1_pt1 | contig 9724 bp, 9 predicted proteins | sample 1538251 | NCBI WGS metagenome assembly OCPQ01 (sample SAMEA2580249, study PRJEB22360) | human gut metagenome | biome: human gut; feature: human-associated habitat; material: faeces | place: Denmark | collected 2008/2010 | reverse complement strand
TTGTTTGTGATGCGATTAAGGTAATGGATACCCTCTACTTCTCATTTTCAATCTTATCACTCCTCACATCAAATAATTTTGATATATTTATCATAAGGCTTACAACATGATTTGTCAACACATTACATCAAAATATTTTGATGTATTATTCTTTTTTCCTCTTGATTACCCACAACAGAAAAGAAAAAGCCCTGTCAAGAGCTTGCCACCATTGGTGGTGCTTTGCACTCTTTACTGGGCTTTTTGTTTGCTGTATCTTCCATTCAAGAGGAAGAAAAATTACTCGTCCTCATCATCAAAATGATTATTCCTTGAATATGTCTTACAGGCACAGAACAGGGATTGGTATTCATTTTTAAACCGCTGTCTTGACTGTGGCGGTGTTATCCGACGTTTTGACTTGGCAATCAATGATATGTGCGGTCTGCTGGATATTCCCACCTTGTCTGAAAAATATAAAAATGGCGGTGCGGATTGTCGCTGTAAAAACTATGAAAATGTACAAGGTGGAAAATTAAGTGGGAAAAACCGCAATCTAGCAAGCACCCTTTATATCGGTTCAAAGGCAAGCACAAAATATTTCTGCTTATATGAAAAGCAAAAGGAACAGGCAACTAAAAAGAAACATACCGCCCTGTGTGTTAGGATAGTTGTCAGTGAAAGATAATTACTTTTGTGGTAGTATGTAGCTATCACAGGAAGGGAGCTTTCGCTATGAACTATAGTCCAGAATTAAAGGATGCACTCCTCAGGAGGATGCTTCCACCAAACAATGAATCTATTACCAAGATATCCAGAGAAGAAGGAATCTCTGAACAGACACTTCGTAACTGGCGGGATAAAGCCAGAAAGGAAGGCTATGCTGCTCCTGGTACGGATGCTGTTCCGGATGACTGGAGTACACAGGATAAATTTTTAGTTGTTGTTGAAACAGCAAGTATGAATGAAACGGAACTTGCCGAGTATGCCCGTAAAAAAGATCTTTATATCGAGCAGATCAAAGCCTGGAAAGATGCCTGCATGAATGCCAATGGTGGCATCGCTAAAGAAGCTTCCCGGCTTAACCGCGAACTTAAGGATTCTGAGAAAGAACGCAGAAAACTTGAAAAAGAATTACAGCGCAAGGAAAAGGCTCTTGCAGAAGCAGCTGCCTTACTTGTACTGTCAAAAAAAGCAAATGCGATCTGGGGGGATTCAGAGGACGAATGATCAGCGCCTCAGATCGCGAAAATGCTGTACTGCTGATCAATGAAGCTATTAAATCAGGAGCGTCTTGTAAAAAGGCATGTGAACGCCTCGGAATCACAGAACGGACTTTCTACCGTTGGAAAAAGCGAAAAGCGGATACGGATTCCTATGAAGATGGACGTCCCCACGCAGATCATTCAAATCCTGCTAATAAGATACCCGCAGAGATACGCCGTGAGATCATAAACATCTGTAACAGACCAGAATATGCCAGCATGGCCCCCTGTGAAATCGTTCCGGCATTAGCCGATGAAGGTATCTATATCGCATCTGAATCAACTTTCTATCGTGTATTACGGGAAGAAAAAATGCTGAATCACCGTGGCCGTAGTGAAGCACCTAAGCATAACCGTCCATCTACATACAGTGCAACAGCTCCAAACCAGGTATACATGTGGGATATCACATATCTGAATGGTCCACATAAGGGTATGTTTTACTATCTGTACCTCTTCTCAGATCTTTACGATCGGAGTATCGTTGGCTGGGAAGTCTACGAAGAAGAAAGTGCCGACTATGCCAGCAGTTTGATCAAAAGGATCTGTTTAAAACAAGGTCGGCTTACTACAGAGCCATTAGTCTTACACTCTGATAATGGCTCCCCCATGAAAGGCGCAACAATGTTGGCGACCCTTTATCAGCTTGGTATAACTCCCTCAAACAGCAGACCGCGTGTAAGCAATGACAACCCCTATGCCGAAAGTCTTTTCAAAACGTTGAAATACCGTCCTGACTATCAGCCCAAAGGATTTGAAACATTGGAAAAGGCTCGGGAATGGGTCAGCCTGTTTGTAAAGTGGTACAACCACGATCATCATCACAGTGGTCTAAACTTTCTTACTCCTTATCAGCGCCGCAACGGATTGTCCGACAAGATACTGTCTAAACGTAAAGAGGTTTACGAAGCTGCTAAAGCAGAGCATCCGGAACGCTGGAATGGACGTGCAACCCGTGACTGGAGTCTTCCGGATACTGTATATCTGAACCCGGATAAGGTACACGAACAATCCGAAGAAGCTGATGATCAGATGGCTGTTTCATAAAAATCTATTCATTCAAAATGATGGTGATCAGGTACAGAACAATATCTGATGACCTGCACGAATAAAAAATATATATTTTTACTGACAACTACCTTGACAATCAGCGAAAATGAAGTATAATGCAGAAACAGAAGTACTCAAATAGATATTCAAATAGTTCTTTTAAGAATAAAAAGTTATTTGTATTTATAGGAATAAGGATAATTGCTTTTATAGTTACATCTAGTTCTCCTTAGTTGGTAGATTAGTTGACTTTTTATCTTGAAGGTAAAGAGATATTTAGCTGGAAATACTAATCGTTGAAAAGAAAAAGAGAAAGAGAGAATTGGATTGAAAGATATTGTTTACGAGGCTATGGCTAACGATGTCAGGAGAAAGATATTACGTTTGCTCCGATGGAAAAATTTAACGGCGAGCGAGATAGCAAATGCATTTGATATATCTAAGCCTTCAATATCAAGACATTTGGATATTTTAAAGAAGGCAGAATTAGTTTCGTGTAAGAGACAAGGGCAATTTATGATATATTCTTTAAATATGATGTTGGGGTCAAAAGCTTCTCTATAGTACCTTGAAAAGTTCATATATTTTATTAAAAATACAAGCTTAAATGCTTTACTTGCTGTATAATAGAGGTATCTTAAGAAAGAAGGTAGTCTCTATGTCATTCAAGGAAAACGCTTACCAGCAAATATCATTTACAGACAGTTTTTCAGGATTAACTGCCAGAGAGCAGAAAGCGCTGGAAAAATCCTGGGCAAAAGTTTTTGCTGATGAAATATTTCCTGCCATTGATGAAAAGCGTTTTTCTGTCTTATACAGCGATAAGGCATCCAGACCGAATACCCCAGTCAATGTGATTGTTGGTGCCCTTATCATCAAAGAGCTTTTTGACTATTCTGATGATGAAATGGTTGAAAATCTTATGCTGGATTTTCGGATTCAGTACGCACTGCACACAACAAGTTTTGAAGAACAGCCTTTGAGTGACAAGACATTGAGCCGTTTCCGCAAGAGGTGTTATGATTATGAAACACTTCACAACAAGGATCTCTACCACGCTTGCGTGAAAGATTTAAGTGCTTCCATTGCAAAACTGATGGGAATCAGCGGGAAAGTCAGACGTATGGACTCCATGATGATTGAATCCAACATCCGTAAACTAAGCCGGATGGAACTGCTATATACCTGTATTTCAAAGCTGGCAATTCATGTAAATAAAGCCAATGCTTCCGCCCTGCCAGATGATTTAAAACACTATCTGGATCCTAATGATTTTAACAGAGTGATCTATCATCAGAGAAGTACGGATGCAGATGATCGTATAAAGCAGCTTTTAGCGGATGCTGATAGGCTTCTTGCCTTATGTGAGTCTGATTACAATGATTCAACAGAGTATGATCTGTTTGTCAGATGTCTGTCAGAACAGACCATTATTGAAAATGAAAAACGCAGGCTCCGCACAAAAGAAGACGGCGGCATGAAATCATCCATGATGCAGAATCCATCTGATCCGGAAGCTACATTCCGAAACAAAGCAGGAAAAGAGCACCGGGGATATGCTGCCAATCTTGAAGAATCCGTTGGAGCCAATGGTTCGGTTGTAACAGAGTACCAGTATGGGCAGAACAACCATAGTGACAGCCAGTTTATCCAGGAGCATCTTGGGCAGATGGACAAACAGGAAGAGAGGACTGTTATAGTTACGGATGGAGCATACAGCGGAACAGAAAACATACAACTTGCAGCTGATAAAAACGTAGAACTGATTACCACAAGCCTGACAGGGAAACCAGCTCCGGATATCCTTGCTGATTTTGAATTTAACAAAGAAGGAACAAAAGTCCTCCGGTGTCCGGCTGGCCATGCACCAAAAAGCTGTTCTTATAGGAAACAAAGCGATCAGTGTGCCGTTTCTTTTCTGCATGAGCAGTGTGCCAACTGTCCGTATCAAGATCAATGCAAGCCAAAGATTTTTAAGCGGGTAGCAAAAATAGTAACATCCAAGGCAGCGCATGAACGTGCGAAAATCCAGCGGAACATGAACAGCGAGGAATTCAAAAATTATGCAAGGCTGCGTAATGGAGTAGAAACAGTTCCGTCAAATATCCGTAAGAATTACCATTTGGAAAAGATTCCTCGTGGGAAACAGCGTGGCAAGTTCTTTTTCGGTTCCAAGATAGCAGCGTTGAATTTCCGGAAACTCTTCAATTATGTGAAGGGTCTGGGAAACTATGCCCCAAATCCGGTACTTGCATAAAACAAGGTAGGGAATACCCGTCATATATTCCCCAAACCTCGGCGATATACTACAAAATATGAATTTTTCAAGGTACTATAAGGAATAGGATTAAATTTATTTATGGTTTTGACCCCAACATCTAAATATGAGTTTATTGCAAGAACTTAGTATGGAAATTCTGGAATTAGCGTGTAAGAAAGAAGGTAAAAGCAATGAAAAAGAATAGCTCATCATTTTTTTTGTATTTTTCAGCAATAATTATTATGATTATTACTGCATTTTTTCAAAATAAAGTAATTAGTAGCATTTTAGTTTTGACTTTTTTGCTCGGAGCAGCGACTTTTCTTCTGAAAAATAAAACATTTTTAACAAGTTTACCAGAGGATAATCCTAAGAATAAAACAGTAAAAAAAACATTAATTTTTTGTATAATAATTATATTATTTGGTGGAGTAGGCATTGTGCTGAGTGAACAAAACTTATTCACAGAAGTTACAGAAAAGATATATGCTTCTGGTTTAGTTGTAATTATTATGGTATGGTTTGGAAATATAGCTGGAAAATTACCATTCAACAGAAACCTTGGTTTGAGATTACCATGGACTATTGCAGACGAAGAAACTTGGATTGTTGCCCATAGAATATTGGAATATAGTGCTTTACCGCTTGTTGTTATCTACATTGCATTAATACCATTTGTTAATAATAGAACGCTTACTATGATTGTTTTGCTATGTTGGATAGCGTTACCAGGGTTTTTTTCATATTTATTTTATCGGAAGAAATTTAAAAAATAATATATGATGGAGAAACAGAAATGCTTAAATATGTATTAAAACAGTTTTTTAACAACAAAAAATCATTTATCCTTATTGTAATATTATTGATTACTTTTATAATTACATCTATTTCTCCTTATTTGACCGGACTTTTTGTTGATTTTTTAATTAGCAATAAAAATAGACAATTAGTCGTATATTTGTCTATTCTGATTATGGTAATTGGTATTATGGGAATTTTACTTTCCTATTTAAAAAATATTATGACAGTAAAGATAACTAGCAAAGTATCTTTTGATATGCTTAGTGACATTACTCAATATTTTGAAAGAGTGCGGTTGGAAATAGTAGAGAAAAATGATCCTATTTATGTGACACAACAGATTAACACAGATGTAAATGTGCTTTCAGGATTTGTTATAGCAAATTTTGTTTCTATTCCATTAAATATGATTTTAGCTATAGCTATTGTATGCTTATATTGCTCTATAAGTAAGATATTATTGCTGCTAATGGTTTTACTAATAGTTCCATATATTTTGTTGTATTTTTATATGCATGCTCCATTATATAAAAGCTTTCTTGAAAAAAAAGAAGCTGATAGTACTTTTTTTAGTCGGTTTAGTTCTCAGATAAAACAAATTTTTAATATACAGTTACACTCTCTTTATAAAGCTAGTGAAAAAGAGTTAAAATATGCTTTTGAAAAATTTTTACCAGTGCTTGTGAAAACAAAAAAAATAGAATATATTTTTTCCTCAATTGACAATGTCATATCAACAATTTTTCAATCAATAATGTTCGTTGTTGGTGGAATTAGTATCATTGATGGAAAAATGACTATTGGTCAGTTTACTATGGTAAATACGTATTTTGGTATATTTTTAAAAGTAGTTAAATATTACATTAATTTTTGTAAAGATTTACAAGATGCAAAGGCCTCATATGCACGTATTTTAAAAATTAAAAATTATGAATCAATTGAAAATGGAAAGATAGAAATAGAAAATATAAAATCGGTAGGTGCTAAAAATATCAAATTTTCTTATCATACTGACAAAAAAACTAATGTTGTTTTTAATGGATTTACTTATGAATTTTTTGAAAATAATATATATTCAGTTGTAGGACCTAATGGCTCAGGGAAAAGTACATTACTTAAAATAATAACCGGTTTATATACAGAAGTTGATGGAAAAATTTTGATCAATGGTAAATCACTTCAAGAAATAAATGGAGAAAATCTTAGAGAAAATATGTTTTCAGTAGTTCCACAGCATCTATATTTATCTTCAGAAAATGTTAGTGATTTTTTAACAAAATCACTAAAAAAGAATGAAGAAGAGATAGAAAATATGTTAAATCAAGATGCGAAAAATTTATATGAATATGTAAAGACAGTTAAAAACAATTTTGCTAAACCGTGTGGTAGCCTTTCGGGAGGAGAATTTAGAAAAGTAAATTTATGGATGGCTTTACACAAATCAGCAGATGTATTAATATTGGATGAACCAACAATGGAATTAGACAAACAAAGTAAAAGTGAACTGTTTGTATATTTAAAAGGCTATGTACAAGGCAAAATAGTGATAATAATGACACATGATCAAGAACTCATGGCAATTAGTGATTATATTGTGGAATTGTAGGAATCAATAAAGAATATAAGCTATAAGGTGATAAAAAATAAGACTTTAGGGATTAAAAGAAATAGTTACCTAAGGTATATATGTTGTTGAAAGAGAGGAGAACGAGGCTTAAACTTCTCTATATGTAAAATATAAAATGAATGGAGGGAGATCGAGGCGAGCCTACTCGATAAAATATGTCATTACAAAAAAAATTTGAACTGGGAGATTTATCAAAAATACTCAAGTTAGTTCCTGAAAAACGTCAGGAGGGTGAAAAATATATTAGAGCAGAGAAAGATGGTTATTATTCATTATTAACAGACAATGGAGATTTAAATTATACAATGCTTAATATAACAAGCAAATATATTTTAGATTTGTGCGATGGAAATAAAAATGTTGAAGAAATTTTAAACATTTTAGCAGAGCAATATAAAAATGTGGAAAGAAAGCGCTTGGCAACAGATTTAGAAAATGTATTGTTTAATTTAACTAGAATCAGGCTTATTAAATGGAAAGGAGAAGAAAATATGAATAATAGTCCATTCTTATCAACAGGAACAGAGAAACTAGAAAATGGTTATACCTTGTCTTTGGCTAATGAGGGAGATATTAGAACTCTGCAGAAAATGTTTTCTGAATTTTTCAAAAAGAAGGAGCCGAATGTAGAAGACATTAGTTATTTCTTTGGTAACGATAAAAGAGAATTTCTGAATTTTACGGCTATCAGACAGTGTTTATATAGTTACTACAAGGATTTTTTCATTATTAAAAAGAACGATAAAATAGTTGGAATTGTAGTTGTAAAACCAATGTATGAGGTGTTTTTAAATAGTGCTACAATTCAAATGCTATTTTTACCTGCAGAAATACTAAATTCTGTAATAAATATTATTAAATCATATTATGAAAAGTGTGAATATAGAAAAATCAATTCATTAAGAATATACCTTCCAGAACAGGAAGAAAGATTAGAAAATATTATAAAAATGTGCGGATTTAAATTTGAAGGAGTATTGAAAAAAGAATATTTAGATAATATAGATCTAAAAATATATTCTCTTTAATATTACTTTTAAGAAAGAAGGACGTGTTATGCCGAATAGATATACAAATATATTAGTGGGGCCACATCAAGTGGCAATTGATATTACAAATAATTGCAATTTGAGATGCCTTCATTGCTATAATAGTAGCGGCGAAAACGATGTTTTAAAGCAAGAATTATCAGATGAAGAAATATTGACATTTGTAGAATCTTTATGTGATATGAAAATTTATAGTTTATGTTTATGTGGAGGAGAACCATTATTACGAAAAAATTTAGTGTTTAAGTGCATTAAATTATTGCATGAGCATGATATTAAATGTTCAATGGTTACTAATGGGATTTTAGCAACAGCAGAGGTATTGGACAAATTAGATGAATTAGGATTAAATGCAATTCAATTTAGTTTAGATGGCCTTGAACAATCACATGATAAATTGAGAAACAGAGAAGGAGTTTATCAGAAAGTTATTAGTGCAATAGAATATGTGATTAAACATACAACATTACACTTATCGATAGCGTTTTCTCCAACATCATTTAATATTAAAGATTTTATAAAAGTATATGATATGCTAGAAAATTTATTTCTCAGCAGTTCGAGAAATTCAGAAAAAGACTATATTGAATTACGATGCCAACCACTTATGATTCTTGGGAGAGCAAAAAAACATAAGAACATTGTTCCGACAGATAGACAGTATAGGGAACTGGTAAGTACTATTAGAAAACTGGAAGTGGAGAGAAATTCTAAGATTATTCAAGTCGTTTGGGGAGATCCTGTGGATCACCTAATTAAATTTAGGAATGTTAATAATTTATTAGATCAGCTAACGATACATGCTAATGGTGATATTGTTGTTTCTGCATATTTACCATTAGTTGTAGGAAATATTAGAAAACATTCTCTAGAAGAATATTGGAATCAAGGTTTAAATAAGGTATGGAGCACAAAGATTGTACAATTCCTTGTATCTAGAATGATGTCACTAAAAGAAATGGAAGAGATTACTAATATAATTTCAGACATTAATATGGATAGTGTGCTATACATAGATCTTATTGAAAATAACTTGGATGATATTAATCTGATAAGGGATATTGTTGATAAGATGGAATAAAAGGTTTGTAAATATGATAGGAGGAATAAATCATGGAATATCAATCCCCAGAAGTAAAAAATCTTAATACACCAGTTCCAACTGGACTTAATGATTATGTATGGCAGCATAACTATGCAGTTGTAGAAACGGCAGTAGTTGGATTTTTGGTTGCAGTTGGTTTTCAAGGAATAGCTTTTGTCGAAGTAGTAGGTCCTGTATCAGAACCGCCAGAAGATAATTAAAGACTTATATATCTGAAATAAAGTATAATTTTAAGCAATAATTTGGGCTTCATCATTATATGTATAGTTATAGTATAAGGAATTGTGCAGGTGCTTAATAATACATAATGATAGATAGTTGTATAAATTATCAATAATATATTTTCTTGTTTAGAAGTTTGTAGTTTATGCCGCTCGAAAGAGCGGCATAATTTTTTTATCTATTGTATTTGAAATAACGTAAACGCCAAATAGCAGGTACCTTTTCAGTAAGTGCAAAATAATTCGACGGATTGTGTTGCCCTAAAAAATATCCCATAATAATCAATAGAGAATGCGTAAACGGTAGAACCTGAGTACCTTTTTATTCACTTCAAGTTATGCCATAATCATACTCAACAAAATAACA
>OCPQ01001511.1_pt1 | contig 9799 bp, 8 predicted proteins | sample 1538251 | NCBI WGS metagenome assembly OCPQ01 (sample SAMEA2580249, study PRJEB22360) | human gut metagenome | biome: human gut; feature: human-associated habitat; material: faeces | place: Denmark | collected 2008/2010 | reverse complement strand
CAAGGACCTCCGGGGGGGGGGCCGGGGCCCCCCCGCCAGCGCCTGACGGAACCAGGGGTGCAGGTGGGAGCTGTGGTTGGGCACGATGTCCACCACCACTTTGATGTCTGCCGCATGCGCGGCGGCGGCCAGCCGGTCGAAGTCGTCCATCGAGCCGAGCTTCGGATCCACGTCACGGTAGTCGGCCACGTCGTAGCCGCCGTCCGCGAGTTCGCTCGGGTAGAAGGGCGACAGCCAGATCGCGTCGACGCCCAGCTGCCGCAGATAGGGGATCCGCCCGGTGATGCCATTGATGTCGCCCAGACCGGAGCCGGTGGTGTCCTGGAAGCTGCGCGGGTAGACCTGGTAGACCACGGCCTGCCGCCACCACAGTGCCGGGTCGATCTCGGCGTCGTGCCGCGTCGTGATAGATTGCGTTTCCTCTGCCATGTAGTCCTCCTGGCCGTATGCATGTACCGCTGCCGTTCCTGCGCTGCCGTAATGGCGCGCGGCCGGCCGCGTCCCGAATGTCCAAGATTATATCCGTCCCGTTTCCCCCGAAGCGGCGGGTCATGTCGTGCCGCGACACCAAGCTTCCGTCGTGCCCGCGTGTCTTCTTAGCGGCGCTTTAGCGGGGTCCCAATTGGATAGGGCAAGAGCATGACGCGCTGATCGTCGACCGCCGGCTGCCCGACGGCGACGGGCTGGATTTGATTCGCACCCTGCGCGGCTCCGGCGTCACTACACCTGCGCTGATGCTGACCGCGCTCGCGCAGGTGGACGACATCGTGGAAGGGCTGGACTGCGGCGTGAACGACTACCTGACCAAGCCGTTCCACTTCATTGAACTGCAGGCCCGGCTGTGCGCGCTGCTGCGGGGGTTCAACGCCCAGACGGCCAGCGTGATGGTGGGCGACTGGGCGTGCTCAAGCCGCACTCCGGCATCATCAAGGATCCGGACGGCAGGGCCGTGTTGCTCGGGTGTGCGCGTCATCGCCAATGGGCGCAGATCCGCGTGTCCGACCATGGGCCGGGCATCGGCGGCGATCCCGAACGACTGTTCCGCCGCTTCGCCCGGGACGATGACGGCACCGCGCGCCAAGGGTACGGGCTCGGCCTCGCGCTCGCCCGTGACGTGGCGAACCGGTATGGGGGGCTCGGTCGCGGTGGAGTCCTCGTCCCCGTCCGGCACTACGATGCTGCTCTCTTTCCCGCTGGCCTGACGGCGCGTCCCCGGTCTGCTATAGCCTGTAACGTTCCCTAGGAAAGCACAGCAGGAAAGGCGGCTTGCGATGGTCGACAGCCATGATGCGGAAACGTACAGCGCGAAGGATTCGCGCCTGATCTGGATTGATTGCGAGATGACGGGACTTGACATCTTCGGTGGCGATGAGCTCGTCGAAGTGTCCGTGGTCCCGACCGATTTCGATCTCAACGTGTTGGACGAGGGCGTGGACTACGTCATCAAGCCGTCCGACGCCGCCGTGGGGCACATGAACGATTTCGTGCGCGCCATGCACACCCGTTCGGGGCTCATCAACGAATGGGAGCACGGCCTGAGTCTCGAAGAGGCGGAACGCAAGGTCACCGAATACGTGCTGCGGTTCACGCCGGATGGAGTCAGGCCGCTGCTCGCGGGCAACACCATCGGCTCCGACAAGAAATTCCTCGACCATTACATGCCGGGTCTCATGAGCCATCTGCACTACCGCAGCGTGGACGTGAGCACGCTGAAGGAGCTCGCGCGCCGCTGGTACCCCGCGGTGTATGAGAACCGCCCCGCCAAGAACGGCGGGCACCGCGCCCTCGCCGACATCATCGAGTCGCTGGACGAGCTTCGCTACTACCGTCAGGCGTTCATGGCGCCGGCTCCCGGCCCGGACGAGGCCGAGTCGAAGGCCGTCGCCGGCCAGATCGTCGCCACCAGCCTGCTGAATAAGTAGCCGGCCGGTCTCGAAAAACAGAGAACGTCACGCGCACGCCTGAGAGGAACGATACCATGACCGCGAACGATTGGACCGCCATCTGCGACAAGCCGCACGACATCCGCCTGATCGTGGCGGACATGGATGGCACGCTGCTGGACGGCGACAGCAACATCCCCGATGACTTCTGGCCGCTGCTCGACGAGCTGCACGCCAAGGGTGTCGAGTCCGTGCCGGCTTCCGGCCGCCAGCTCGCCACGCTGCGCTCCATGTTCGCGGACCGCGTCGACGGCGCCATGTCGTATATCGCGGAGAACGGCAACGTCGTGGTCGCCGACGACAACGTCATCGACGTGCACGGGGTGAGCTGGGGCATCACGCGTACGCTGATCGATCTGGTGGACGCCGCGGTGGCGTCGGGCTCGCATGACATCGGACTCGTGGTATGCGGTCTGAACACGGCGTACATCCAGCGGCAGGACAGGCCGTTCGTCGAGGAATGCTCCAAATACTACAAGGCGCTGCGCATCGTGGACGACCTGCACGAGGTGCTGGAGACCGAGGGCGAAACCGTGCTGAAACTGGCGATCTTCGATTTCGGCGACGCGCAGGGCATGGCCGCGGACCTGCTGGGCGATGTGGAACGCACCCATCAGGTGGTGGTATCCGGAGCGCACTGGGTCGATATCATGAATCCCGGAACCGACAAGCGGCAGGGTGTCGTCGCGCTGCAGCGGCATCTCGGCGTCACGCCCGCGCAGACGGCGGTGTTCGGCGACTATCTCAACGATTTACAGATGCTCGACGCCGGCGGATGGTCGTTCGCCATGGCCAACGCGCATCCGGATCTGAAACGCGCGGCGCGGTACATCGCGCCGGCCAACACCGAGCACGGCGTGCTGCAGGTGGTCCGCCGGCTGGTCTGAGCCCGCGGGCGAGCGATGTCATACGCCAGGGCGCGCGGATCGTGCGTGATGCATGAGCTTAAGGAGGGCATATGCGGCAGTCTGAGGCGCTCGCGATTCTGAACGCCGGCGCGAACGTGTTCCTGACGGGTGCGCCCGGCGCAGGAAAGACGTACGTGCTGAACGAGTTCATCCGGCAGGCGCGCGCAGACGGCGCGAACGTGGCCGTCACCGCGTCAACGGGCATCGCCGCCACGCATATCGACGGCCAGACCATCCACTCGTGGAGCGGCGTCGGACTCGCCAACGTGCTGACGCCAAATCTGCTGAAGACCATCAAGACCCGTCGTCGGCGCAAGATACAGGCGGCCGACGTGCTCATCATCGACGAGGTGTCGATGATGCACGCTTGGCTGTTCGACATGGTCGATCAGGTGTGCCGTGAAGTGCGGCATGATCCTCGGCCGTTCGGCGGATTGCAAGTGGTACTGTCCGGCGACTTCTTCCAGCTGCCGCCGGTCTCCGTGTCCGGGCGCGACCGCGACGTGCTGTCGCCCGGCCCGGATTTCGTGGCGTCCCGCGAACGGTATGCGAAGGCCGGACTCAATCCGGAAGGATTCGTCACCGAATCGCTGGTGTGGGGCGAACTCGCGCCGGTCATCTGCTATCTGACCGAGCAGCATCGTCAGGACGACGGCCGGCTGCTGCACGTGCTCACCGACATCCGCGCCGGATGCGTGGATCAGGATGACCGTGACGCGCTCGTCACGCGGCTCGGTGTGACACCGAAGCCGGGCGAGGTGGCGGTCCACCTGTTCCCCGTCAACCGGCAGGCCGATAATCTCAACGATTCCAGGCTCGCGCGGATAGGCGAGGAGCCGCACGAGTTCCATGCCGAGCAGATGGGGCCGGCCCACCTGGTCGAACGGCTCAAGCGCAACATGCTGGCGCCGGAGTGCCTCGTGCTCAAGACCGGTGCAGCCGTCATGGCACTGCGCAACGACGCCGACCACCAGTATGTCAACGGTTCGCTCGGTACCGTGCGCGGCTTCGCCAATGAGAACAAGGGCGGTTGGCCCATCGTGGAATTCGAGAACGGCAACATCGTCACGATGAAGCAGGCCACGTGGGAGATGATGGACGGCGACACGGTGATGGCGTCCGTGGCGCAGGTGCCGTTGCGATGCGCATGGGCGATCACCATCCACAAGTCGCAGGGGATGACCCTCGACCGGGCGGTGATGGATCTGAGCCGCACGTTCGCGCCCGGCATGGGATATGTGGCGCTCTCGCGTGTGGAACGCATGGGCGGATTGTATCTTGCCGGCGTCAACGAGCGCATGTTCGCGGTTTCGGCGGATGCAGTGATGCTCGACGGCGATTTGCGCGGCAGGTCACAGGCCGCCAGCGCGCGGCTGGGCGACGAGGGCGTGGCTGCGTTCCGGCCGCAAACGCCTCACGAGGACGAGCCTGCTGGCGAATTCGAACAAACCGAGCTGTTCTAGCGGTGGCTGCTTTCGGATATGGGACTGTTATTGGGCGGAGGAAGACATCAATCCCGCGTGGAGATGGTGCTGATGGGACTTTCGCCGGGTAGCGGTGCGCTAGCGCAGCTGTGAGATGCGTTTTCCGAGTGATTGCACCGATTCGAGGCTTGCCTCGTAGTGCGCGGCGGCACCGAATATCCAGCGCAGGTTGCGGGTCGCGCTGTCGGCCATCGGATGGCATGTACGCAGCCATGCGGTGGCGGCCAATGCCGGCAGCAGCACATATGCGGCAATCGCCACGAGGTTTTTCTCAACCATGCGATTGCTGAAATCGGCGATCGCGATGACGGTAAGGCTCAAAGCGCTGATGAAGGCGACGATGATGCGCTCGGCGACATATTGCCCGGGCCGATAAGACAGGCGGCTCCCGCGAGCATAGTGAAGACAGCCACGCTGACGGCTTCGGACATGTATCTCGGCAGCATCAGCAGGTCGCACAGCAGCATCAGCGACACGGGCAAAGAGAAAGAGGCGTACAGGGACCATGCGCGCAACGGTTGACGGCCTTTCTGATGAACCGCCCGCAGTGCTATCGTCACGCAGCCCAGACCGAACAGCACCGCGCCGGGCGGCAATGAGCAGAACAAGCCCGGTACTGTGCCGGATGGCACGTCGGGTGATGGCTCGTCTTCCGCCAAGCCGGGCGCGAACACGGGCGTAGTTGCCGGGGAGGCAAGACGTCCGCGGCCGATTCTCTGGCCCATACCGGTATCGACATGCCGCTGGTGACCGTCCTGGCGATGGCCATGCTGGCGGCCGGCATTACCCTCGAACGGCTGCGCCGGATGACGCGATAAGAGCGGCACGGCCGCGAGGCCAATACGAAGGCCGCTCGCTCGGTGAGCTCCGGGTGGGTGGCCTTTTTCAATACTGCGGGTTTGCCGAACTGAACCGGGCCCGCAATGTCCCCGAACGCGAATACCTTGGAACCCATGAGTTCCAAAGCACTTCGAATGTCCACCATGTTCCTGCGCACGCTGCGCGAGGATCCCGCCGACGCCGACACCGATTCGGCGAAACTGCTGCTGCGCGCCGGCTATGTGCGCAAGGCGGCTCCTGGTATCTGGACCTGGCTGCCGCTGGGTCTGAAGGTCCTCAACAAGATCGAGGCCATCGTCCGCGAGGAGATCGACGGCATCGGCGCCCAGGAGGTCCACTTCCCGGCGCTGCTGCCGCGCGAGCCGTATGAGGCCACCCACCGCTGGGAGGAATACGGCGAGAACCTGTTCCGTCTGAAGGACCGTCACGAGGCCGACTACCTGCTCGCCCCCACGCATGAGGAAATGTTCACGCTGCTGGTCAAGGATATGTACTCCTCGTACAAGGACCTGCCAGTCACGCTCTACCAGATCCAGACCAAGTACCGCGACGAGTTCCGCCCGCGCGCGGGCCTGATCCGCGGCCGCGAGTTCATCATGAAGGACGCTTACTCGTTCACCATCGACGAGGAGGGCATGAAGAAGGCGTACTACGACGAGCGCGGCGCCTACGAGCGCATCTTCCAGCGTCTCGACCTGAAGTACGTGCCCGTGTTCGCGATGTCCGGCCCGATGGGTGGTTCCGCGTCCGAGGAGTTCCTGGCTCCCATGGCGATTGGTGAGGACACGTTCGCGCTGGCGCCCTCCGGCAAGGCGTGGAACGTCGAGGCGCTGACCACCCCAGAGCTGCCGGCCGTGGACAGCTCCGCCGTGCCCGCGATGGAAAGCCGTGAAACCCCGGATTCCAAGACCATCGAGGATCTGGTCGCCACCGCCAACCGTCTGTACCCGCGTGAGGACGGCCGCGAATGGACTGCCGCCGACACGTTGAAGACCGTGGCCGTGACTGTGCTGCACCCCGAGGACGATGATCATGAGGGGCCGTGGCGCGAGGTCATCGCCGTGGCGCTGCCCGGTGACCGTCAGGTCGATATGAAGCGTCTTGAGGCGCAGTTCGCGCCCGCCGAGCTGGAGGAATCCACCGAGGACGATCTCAAGGCCCATCCCGAGATGGTGGCCGGCTACATGGGGCCGATGGTCTTCGGCAAGCAGGGCGAGGCCGCGGGCGTCGCCGAACCGGTGCGCTTCTTCATCGACGCGCACGTGGCTGAGGGCACTGAGTGGATCATCGGCGGCGACGAGGCGGGCAAGCACCGTTTCCACGCCGTGTACGGCCGTGATTTCAAGGCCGACGGCACCGTCGAGGCGGTCGAGGTGCGTCATGGCGACATGAGCCCGGATGGTTCCGGCCCGCTGAGCTTCGAGCGCGGCGTGGAGATTGGCCAGGTGTTCCAGCTTGGCCTCAAGTACTCCAAGGCGCTTGACCTCAAGGTGCTCGACCAGAACGGCAAGACTGTGCCCGTGTGGATGGGCTGCTACGGCATCGGTGTCTCCCGCGTGCTCGCCTGCATCGCTGAGACGCATCATGACGAGCGCGGTCTGGCATGGCCGGCCGTCATCGCGCCCGCCCAGGTGCACGTCGTCGCCACCGGCAAGGATGCGGCGGCGTTCGACGCGGCCGAGAAGCTGGTCGCAGAACTGGAGGAGCGCGGCATCGAGGTCATCTACGACGACCGCAAGAAGGTCTCCCCGGGCGTCAAGTTCAAGGACGCCGAGCTGATCGGCGTGCCGCTGATTGCAGTCGCCGGCCGTGACACCGTGAATAACGGAACAATCGAGATCCGCAACCGTGACAGCTCCGATTCCGTCGCCGTGCCGGTCGCCGACGCTGCGCAGACGCTGGCGTCGCGTCTGGACACGCTGCTCGGCAAGTAGTCCGGCTGCTTCTCCTGATCGCTCGAAGTGGGGGGGGCTTTCATGCGAAAGACCCCCCCACTTCTGCGTTTTATTCCTTCTTCACCCAGCGAAAGTCCCGTTTACGCATGCTCGGATGGGACTTTCGCAGGATGGGGGCCCGACTGGCGCATGTCTGTCACCATGAGGTGAGGGCGGTGGCGGCTAGCATCGGCACGAATATCAGGTCCAATGCCAGGAAGCTGCCCGCGACGCACTGCCATGAAGCATCACGTTGTTCCGCGACGCAGCGGCGTATCGACTTCATTTCTCCGGGAATCCATGCGATCAGCGTCAGGAACGCCAATACCGCCAGCAGGATGTTGGTCTGCTTGTTGCGCAGAAATGCAAGCACTATGCAGATTGCTATGAGCAATGCGACGAATCCCAGGCAGGATAAGACGTACGCGATGATGCGCAGACGATTCATCGCCGTGCCGTTCTGCCTTGCGCTGCTCGCCCCAGTGACAGCGGCCATGATTACGGCAAGCGTCAGGGCGATGCCGGCGGTGATGAGACCGGGAATCCATGTCTGCGGTGAGCTGGAGACATACAGCTGCTCTGCTGCGCGGCCGGTGGTCGAATCGGTCAGTCCCGGCACATGCGGACCGAACGTCAGAAACATGGCGAAGTGTCCGATGGAAGCGCCCAATGCGCTGATGATGAATTGCAGGACGAGAACATTGGCGATGGCGACGATCCAGGGCCGATTGTTGAAGACGCCGCCCAATATCCATAACACGACGCCCCCGGGGCCAAACAGCACGGGCAGAACCGCGATCGGCCACCAGTCGCCCGCCAGGGTGATGCCGAACATGTGCAGATACCATTCCCCCATCCGCGCGCTGTCACGGGTCTGGAATGTATACCATGCCTGTATGGCGGTGAACGCCGCGAACAGTGCCAGCCAGGCGACCGTCCACCATACGGCCCGGTGCATCGAGAACGCTTTGCGGGGATTCCTCGGCATACTCAGGCCGATGAATATGGACAGGAAACTGGTGGGGAAGCCGGTGTCGTGGAATTCGGTTTCCCCGTCGGCGGTGACACGGGTCTGTCGCATCCATGGCGGTTTGCCCATGAATTCTCCTTGCTGTTCGTCTGCGATACCGAACCCAGCATAGCCGGTCATGAATGAGCCGGGGCATTGACGGCGTGATTGTGGATAACCGGTTTTCTATCCACATGCTGTCCACAACACGCCAAAGGGGTAGCCTTCGACCACATTGTCCGAAAACCATGTGATGCCGGCGGGAAATCTGCGATAGTGAGTACACCGCCGAAGGGGGGATCGGCGGTCCAACGTCAGTACAGGGAAGGAAAGGAGGCCGACATGGCCATACAACAGGGGACGGTGACCATCACCGGGTTCGTCGGATCGATGCCGGTGCCGTTCGGGCGCAGCGGGGGAGTCGAGGGATGCTCGTTTCGGATGGGCAGCACGCGGCGGTACCGGGATGGCGGAACCGGTGAATGGCGCAACCTGCCGACCACATGGATTACCGTGAAGGCGTTCAGGACGCTCGCGTCCAACGCTCGCATGTCATTGCACGTGGGGGAGGCGGCGATCGTGACCGGTGTGCTCAGCACGGAGGAATGGACGACCCAGAACGATGAGAGGCGCTCCCGCATCGTTGTGGAGGCCACCAATATCGGCCACGACATCAATTACGGGGTGTCGGAACTGAAGAAGTTCCAGAAATCGGATCGTGACGCCCCGGCGCAGGGGAACGGCACGCCGGCGAATCCCGGCCTGCCGCCATCGCCGGGCGGCGGCACGGCAACGGCGGGGGGGGGGGGCGGTGAACCGCGCAACGGCGGGCGCGGGACAGCAGGCGGATGCGCACCCGGTGCATCCAACGCCGGTGACGTTCGATAATCTGGGCGAAGAAACCCCGACCGATAATCCGCAGACCTCACAGACGCAGGAGACCTCACAGGCGCAGGAGTTCGGTTCGGGATTCGCCGAATCGCCGCTCGATGAGTCGACGACCGAGGACATGCGGCCGGCGGGAGAAGCCGAATTCTGATGATCTGCCGGCAGGTAGGCGCGGTTCAGCCTGCCTGCCGGCAACGGATTACCAGATGCGTACGCGCTTATCGGGGTCGAGCCACATGGCGCTGTCAGGAGTCACATCAAACGCACGGTAGAACAGGTCCACGTTGCGCACGATGCCGTTCGTGCGGCATTCGGCGGGGGAGTGCGGGTCGATCTGCAGGTATTTCTCGGCGAGCTCGTCACGGTTCTTCGAGCGCCAGATCGAGGCGTAGCTCAGGAAGAAACGCTGCAGGCCGGTCCATCCGTCCATCACCGGGGCCGCGGACAGTGACTCCTCGATAGCCTTCGCGGAGCCGTCCTTGTCGCGTCCCGCGGCCTCGTCGAGCGCGAACGCGTAGGCCTTCAGCGCGATGTTCACGCCGCCGAGGTCGCCGATGTTCTCGCCGATGGTCAGCGCTCCGTTGACGTGCGGCGCCTTGTTCGGCTCGTCGGCGTACTTCTCGTCCAGTTGCGTAGGCACGAAGGCATTGTACTGCTCGATGAGCGCCTTTGTGCGCTTCTCGAAGTTGGCCTTGTCGTCGGTCGTCCACCAGTCGTTGAGCACGCCGTCACCGTCGTACTGTGCGCCCTGGTCGTCGAAGCCGTGGCCGATCTCATGGCCGATCCCCGCGCC
>OCPQ01001510.1_pt1 | contig 9799 bp, 9 predicted proteins | sample 1538251 | NCBI WGS metagenome assembly OCPQ01 (sample SAMEA2580249, study PRJEB22360) | human gut metagenome | biome: human gut; feature: human-associated habitat; material: faeces | place: Denmark | collected 2008/2010 | reverse complement strand
TGCCGGCGGGAGCGAACGAGGGAGGAACGGACTGCGCATCGGCCGCGACGCTCGGCTCGTCGGCCGTCTGCGATGAGAACAGCGCCTCCTCTGCCTCATGGAGGGCATGGAACGATTCGTTCGCGGGCGCGAAGGACTGAGGCTCCGCTTCCTGCCGCGCCGGCGACGGCGCATGTGCATAGGCGTTGTCCGCGCCGAACAACGGCGTCACACCCGCGTCGGAGGCGATCCTTGCACCGGACGAACGCCGGCTGCCGCCGGATTCGTGACCGCCACCGACATAATCGGAGACGCGCGCGAACGATTCGAGACGGCTGAGCAACTGCACGCACGAGTTGAGGTAATAATCGACCTGACGCTCGTCATAGCCGTTCTTGCCCTTGCGCTGCGTGAACACCACGTTGGAGACGGCACCGGAATTCAGATCGGCGAGCTTGCGCACGTCCTGTTCGCTCACGCCGTCCACGCCAAGGCCTGCGGCGGCCTTGTCCACGATCTGGTCGATCAATCGGTCGACCTGCTTGCGGTCGTACGACGGCCGGCGATCATGTCCGCGCGCGAATCGCTCCCCCGTGCCGCGGTCGGCGTGCTCACATACCTGACGGTACAGCTCTTCGGTCTGGGCTTTCCACGCCACACGACCGTGCTCGGTAATCTCCCGCGTCGTCTGCTTGTCGACCACGGCCTGCTCCAGCCGGGACAGCGCCGCATCAACCTGGGTGATGTCATACCCGCCCTTGCTCAGATCGAAGGACACGTTCTGGATGTCCTGCTGCGTGAGATGGGCATCCTCGCTCTCGTAGAGCGCATGTGCACGATCCAGGAAAGCGTCCACCTGATCGGGATCGTATCCCCATTTGCGCTTCCCAACGCGAGCGATCCCCGATGCGCCTTTATCTGCCCCGTCTTGATGCGCCATTGGTGTATCGACCTCCTACGGATAGTACTTCTCTTGCACACTTTACGTGAGTGTTGAGACGCAGCTTCACATTTGGCCCAGCAAAACGGCATCCTCACACGTCTTTCGCACGATTACGGCATATATCATGCGCCGGCAAGCACAGCATCGCCACGGTTCGACCGACGGCGGAATTCCACCCAACGACACTCGGCCGGCGTCCCGATACAGACTATACGATACAGTGTGAGTCTGCGGGCAATTAGCTCAGTTGGTTAGAGCGCCACCTTTACACGGTGGATGTCAGGGGTTCGAGTCCCTTATTGCCCACACATTACGAAACGGCGGAACACCGCCAATATCAGGCACCGGTGTGAAACTGATTCCGGCATACGCGCCGCCTGAGGACGGCAAGCCGCGCAACGCAGTGGACGAGAAATGGATGAAGCTGACCAACAGCGCTCGCCACTATCTGTCACGCAGGGCAAACACCCGGGAAGACACCGTCGATGAATCTGAATCTCGTCATCGAGCGTGAATGCTCCAGAGACCATCAGACAGCCCTCAGACAGTTCCTGTGCTGCAAGCCAGGAGACCCCGAATGGGCGATGGACCCACAGGATATATACGCGGTCTCAGCGTGCGCAAGACCCCGACCGGAGTTATGCGCACGCTTCTTGCCATATCCGGGGACATTCCCCTGCATGATGAAGTGGTCGGCTTCTGCGAATACGGTGTCGGCGCGGAAACCACCGAGGAGCACGAAGGCATCTACCAGATTTCGTACATCGCCACCGAGCTGAAGGTACGGGGCAACATCTCGGAGACACGCTGCTCGCCTCGGTGATTATGAGGCTTCGTGATGATGCATGGCGTTCCAATCGCACGCCGCTCGTGCTGACTCAAGTGGATCCACGCAACAAGCCAAGCATGGATTTGTTCTCTCGCTTCGGATTCGTGGATGAGGGGCCAGACCCCGATGACCCGGAATACCATCTGCCGCCTCTGGAATTCACCGGCACCAATTACGTAATTGGTGATCAGCAGGGCTTTCCTGCCGCTTTTCCGCAATATATCTATCGCGTTCGTCCGTGACCTTTTCGGCTTGGCTGTCAATACTTGATTGAGTAAAGGCGAAGAAGAAATCGATCGCACTCCAGGCAAGCAGGCAATTCCCAGAATCAGAACCACGATCGCCGTAACGAAACTTCTCACATTGTTAATTCGCTTCCTGATCCTTATCCTCCAATTCCCTGTTCTCTTTGAGACAACACAATTCTTCGACAGTCACGCCGAACACTTCCGCAATTCGATAGGCCAACATTAGCGATGGACTATATTGTTCCTTTTCGATGGAAATAATCGTTCTGTTTGAAACATGGACCAAGTCGGCCAATTGCTGTTGCGTCAGCTTTGATTGTTTTCGCAGTTCTCTCACTCTTGTCTTCAATCAATTCCTTCCATAACATGAAGCTTACTTCTCGTGAAGTTAACTTCATATTACCGCCAAGACACGAATACGTCAACAGAAAAAGTGAAGTAAAGTTCACCAACCCAGAGGTATGCGGGAGATGAATTCGCGCGGCTCCCCGCTGACGGGGTCGGTGAAGCGCAATGACCGCGCGACCAGTTCCAGCGGCGTGGAGAAGTCGTCATAGGCGCGTTCGACGATACGCGGATAGAAATCATCGCCATGGATCGGCACCCCTATCGAGTTCATGTGCACGCGCAGCTGATGGGTCTTGCCGGTGAGCGGGTGCAGCTCGTAGGCGCGCAGACCGTTCCTCCCGTGGCATAAGCGCCCGCCCATCGAGGGATATTCTCCCGCCGCAAGATCGATCACCGTCTCGGCATTGACGGCCTGCGGCTCCTCGAACGCCTGCAGCACGCCACGCAGCTTGGTGATGTGCGAACGTCGGCGCAGCGGGAACACGGCAGGAGGGTCCAGCCGCTCGACGGTGCCGTATCGCGGCCGTGTCGTCGGCCGGCACGGAGCCAGGCATTCGTAGGTCTTGCTGACCTTCCGTCCCTGGAACATCATCTGGTATGCGCCCCGCAGCGCTGGATCCCTCACGAACACGACGATGCCGGCGGTGAGCCGGTCCAGCCGATGCGCGGGCGTGATGTCCGGCTCGTCGAACATCTCGCGAAGCCGAATCAGCGCGGTCTGCCGATACCACATGCCGCGCGGGGTCGTCGCGAGGAAATGCGGCTTGTCGATGACGATGATGCCGGCATCCTCATACACCACGTCGATATCGAACGGGATATGGGGCTCCTCACTCACCCACCGGTGCGGTCTGTCCAAAGCGCTTTCCGCCCGTCGGCTCTCACCGGGAGCGCATGTTCTTGTAGCGCATGGCACGCAGCGCCTCGCGCTTGTCCTGCTCCTCACGCAGAGCCTGACGCTTGTCGAACTCGCGCTTGCCTCGTGCGAGGGCGATCTCGGCCTTCGCCCGACCATCCTTGAAATACAGGCTGAGCGGCACGATGGTGTACCCCTTGGCCTCGATCTGACGGGACAGTTTGACGATCTGCTGCGCATGCAGCAACAGCTTGCGCTTGCGCTTGGGCGCATGGTTGTTCCACGTGCCGTTGAGATATTCGGGGATATTGGCACCTTCCAGCCACATTTCACCCCGACGGTCAATGGAGACGAACGCCTCGGCGAGCGACGCCCGTCCCTCGCGCAGCGACTTGACCTCGGTCCCGGTCAGCACCAGTCCCGCCTCGTACTTGTCCTCGATCAGGTAATCATGCCGGGCCTTGCGGTTCTGTGCGATGAGCACAGTGCCCTGTTCCTTTGCCATGGCCTTCCTCTTCAATCACTCACATCAACACAGACATCATGAGACCAGACCCGCTTGCACGGGCCGTGACCGGACGAATCGGAAAACACCACCCGGAACTCAGTAATGCACGTATTGGAAATTACCAGCATTGTAAATCGTGCGCCATTGCGCCACGCCCTGAAGGCTGGCGCCGCACTCGGAGATCAGCACGGATCCGTCGCTGTTCACACGCTCGACGACCGCCACATGGCCGTAACGGCTGTTGGCGCCGAGCTGGCCTGCACGGAACACCATCGCGGCGCCGACGTGCGGCGTGCGGTTGACCAGATAGCCGAGGCTGCGGCCGGTGTTCGCCCAATCCTGCCCATTGCCCATGTATGAGCCGGTGGGCAGATGGTAGTAGTACACGCGGCGACGGTACGCATACCACGTGCACTGGCTCCACGGGTAGGCGCTGCCGCCCACCGTGTTGCCGGTCCTGTGCCCGTAGCACACCGGCATGCCCTCATAGCAGTTGCCGGGCACCGTGTAGTTCATGCCGTTGGCCTGTCCCGATCCGCCGGGCTGGGATCCGCCCGAACCGGAACCATTGCCGGAACCGGAACCGGGCTTGCTGGAGCCGGCACCGGAACCGGAGCCGCTGCCCGACCCGCTGCCGGCGCCGGGCTTGATCTGCTGCTGTCCGCCGGTGCCGGCATTCGCCGAACCGGTGTTGTTCTGCACGCTCCACGAATCGATCTCGGCCTTCATCGACACCAGTTCGGCGGCCTCCTGTGCTTCCTTGGTGCTCAGGCTCTTCTTCTGCGCTTCCAGCTGGGCGCGTTCCTCGTCGCTCTTCTTGCGCAAGGCCTCCAGCTCACTCTGCTTGGACGCCGCATCCTCAGCGGCCTGCTGCGCGCTGGCCGCCTGGCTGTCCGCCTGGCCCTTGAGCTGGGTGATCTCGTCCTCGATGGCCGTGAGACGTTCCTTGCGGTTCATCGACGTGCTGAGGCTGGTGGCCGCGGCGTCGGCGGCATTCGCCTCACTGCGTGTGACAGCGGCATCCGACTGCATCTTGTTGACGAAGTCCTCGGTCGTGGTGGCATTGGTCACCACGTCCATCAGGGTGGAGGCGTCCGAGCCGTGGAAGCTTTCGCGCGCGAGCTGAGCGACCGCATCCTTGGCGTCATCGTAATCCTCACCGGTCTGCTTGATCTTCTCCTCAAGCGAGGTCCGGTCGTTCTTCGCCGCCTCAAGCCGCGCCGTAGTCGCCTCTGCGAGGCTCTTCGCCTGTTCGGCCTTCTGCTGGGCCTCCTGTACGGCCTTCTGCGCGGCGGGAATCTGGTTCTCGGTCAGGTCATTCAACGAGATGATGAGATCGGCAAGTTTGGAATCGACGCCGGTCAGCTGCTTCTTGAGGCTGTTGTGGTTCGATACCTTCTGCTGGTATTCATACTCCGTAACCGCAGCGGCCTGCTCGGGCGGGGCGACCACGGCCACCGATCCCGCCCCCAGAGCCATTGCGGCGGCAAGCGCCAAAGCGGTGAACGTACCCCCACGTTTCGCCATCTTCACCATTGTTGTCGCCCTTCCATTAATGCCGTATTTGAACGTATTGTAACGAATTAAACTGGATAAATGCGCCGCGTGTCATCCGGCAGCGAAATGATTCATCTCATACTTCGCGCATCCCGGACGACACGCGGCGGCAAGTCACACCTTGAGATAGCGTCGCAGCGATACCGCGGACGCAACCGCCGACAGCAGCATGGCCCCCACCACCAGCACGGGGGCGGTCAGCCACACCGTCGTCTGCGTGATGAACGGCATCCACTGCACGCTGGTCGCCAACCAATCGGTGACGAACACCTTGACGATGCCGCTCAGCGCGCCGACCGCCAGCAGCGATCCCAGCAGGGACGCCACCACGCCCTCCAGGATGAACGGCAATCGAATCGTCCAGTTCGAAGCACCCACCAGACGCATGATCTCTGTCTCGTTCTTCCGGGAGGCGGCGCTCATGCGAATCGTCGTCGCGGTCAGCATGATGGCGACGACCACCATGACACCGGCCAGCACGACGGTGACCACGGTGGCCCGGTTCAACACCGAGAACACCGGGTCGAAGATCTGCCGCTGGTCGACAACCGCCTCCACGCCCGTGCGCCCGGTCAGCACCTCCGACACCACCTGGTATTTGGTCGGGTCCTTGAGCTTGAGACGCAGCGAATCCTGCATATCGAAGGCGGTGAGGGTACGTCCCTCGTACACGCCGTTCGGGTACTGCTTGAGGAACGTGTTCTTGAAGAACTCCTCGCGGCTCATATACGTGATCTTTGACACGTCACTGCCGAGCTCGTTGTTGATCACGTCCTCAAGATCCACGATCTCCTGCTGGGTCGGCGCCTTGCCGGTCGAGCAGGACGCCGACTGGCTGGTGCCGTCCGGGCACAGCCACACCACGACCTCGACCTTGTCGTACCAGTCGCCCTTCGCCTTGGTGATCTGCGCCTGTATCAGCACGGACGCGCCGATGAACACGAAGGAGATGAACGTGACGAGCATGACCGAGATGATCATGGACACGTTGCGCCGCAGGCTGGTCCAGGTTTCAGACAGGATAAAACGCATTCTCATCGATTGTCCTCCTCGTTGCGAGCACCGTCGGCATCATCAGCGCTACCGGCCTTTCCGGCATGCCTGTCGCGATGCCCCGGTTGGGCCGGCGGCGCCGGCGGCAGCTTGTGCGCGCGCCTCGGCTTCGTCTCGCCCTCCTCATCGGACGAGGAGCCCGGCTCCGCCGCCGAACCGGCCTGTTCGCTTTGGGATGTGGATTCATCCTGAGGATGCTTCGTCTCCGGCTGACCATGCGGTGCGGCATCATCCGCCGAATGCGGCGGTTCCGGCGGCGCGTGCCGTTCCGGCTGGGCGGCGTCCTCCGGCTGCGCGGACCGGGCATCACCCCGAGCCGTCGCCCGGTCGCTCGACTGAGCCGCGGCATCGGAGTGTTCATCCCCGCCCTGCTCGGCGCGGGCCTTCTGCTCCTCCTGCGCGGCAATCTGCTCAAGCGACAGGCCTTTGCCCCAGGTCAGCGTGTCCTCCACCGACTGGAACGCCTCACCGTAGCGGCCGGTACGCCCCGAATGCACGGAGCTCGCCAACCGGGCGATGCCTTCGTTCCGGATATTGCCGCTGACCGCCTTGGCGACCACTTCGATACCCTCGACTGCACCCTCCTCGCCACGGGCCTCGATAGTGGTGACCTGTGCGTCGAACGAGCCGGAATCAGGGCGGAAACGCGAATCATCCGACTGCCCGCTGATCGCCTCATGCGCCTTGGACGCGACATCGCTGTCGGGGAAGAACTCGGCGGAATCATACGAGCCCTGGGCCTCGTCGCGCACGATCTTGCCGGTATGCAGCTCGATGACGCGCTTGCGCATCGAGTTGACGATCTCCTCGTTGTGCGTGGCCATCACGATCGTCGTGCCGGTGCGGTTGATGGCGTCCAGCACCTCCATGATGCCCAGCGACGTCGTCGGATCGAGGTTTCCGGTGGGCTCATCGGCCAGCAGGATCTGCGGATGGTTCACATACGCGCGGGCGATGGCCACACGCTGCTGCTCACCGCCGGACAGCTCATGCGGGTAATTGTTCTCCTTACCGGTCAATCCCACGGTCTGCAGCACCTGCGGCACCAGCGACTTGATGGCGGACCGGCGCGTGCCGATCACCTCAAGCGCGAACGCCACATTCTGCCACACGGTCTTGTTCGCCAGCAGCTTGTAATCCTGGAACACGAATCCGATGGAACGACGATACTGCGGCACCTGACGGTTCGTCAGACGGCGAAGATCATTGCCGGCCACTCGAATCTCGCCGTCCGTGGCCTCCTCCTCGCGCAGCAGCAGGCTCAGCAGCGTCGTCTTGCCGGAACCGGAAGCACCGACCAGAAACACGAAATCGCCACGTTCGATGTCGAGGTTGACATCATCCAACGCCGGCCTCGTACCCTTGGGATACACCTTGCTCACATGATCCAATGCGATGAGTGCCATATCGTCTCCTCACTCGCCCCCGGAGCCGGGAGCCAAGTCACGGTTTACTCTTCCTCTTCGGCCGCCTGGCGACGCTGCTCGTGACGCCAGCGGATACCGGCTTCGATGAACGCATCGATATCGCCGTCGAACACGGCCTGGGTCTGGCTGGTCTCGCAACCGGTGCGCAGATCCTTGACCATCTGGTACGGGTGAAGCACGTACGAACGCATCTGGTCACCCCAGCTGGCCTTGATGTCGCCCGCGAGCTCCTTCTTCTTCTTCGCTTCCTCCTCGTGGCGCAGCACCAGCAGTCGGGACTGCAGCACGGCCATCGCGGCGGCGCGGTTCTGGATCTGCGAGCGCTCGTCCTGCATCGTCACCACGATGCCGGTGGGAAGGTGGGTGATGCGCACCGCGGAATACGTGGTGTTCACGCCCTGGCCGCCGGGGCCGGACGAGCAGTACGTATCCACGCGGATATCGGTGTCCGGAATGTCGATGTGATCGGTCGCCTCGACGAGCGGCACCACCTCGACGGCGGCGAAACTCGTCTGTCGACGGCCCTGGTTGTCGAACGGGCTGATGCGCACCAGACGGTGCGTGCCGCCCTCCACGCTCAGGCGGCCATACGCATACGGCGCATCCACCTGGAACGTGGCCGACTTGATGCCCGCTTCCTCGGCGTACGACGTATCCATCACCTTGGCCTTGAACCCGTTGCGCTCGCAGTAGCGCAGGTACATGCGCAACAGCATCTGGGCGAAATCGGCGGCGTCCACGCCACCCGCGCCGGAGCGGATCGTCACGACCGCGGAACGCTCGTCATATTCGCCGTCCAGCAGCGTCTGGATCTCCATGTCATCCAGCTCCTGGGCGATGGAGCCGATCTCGGACTGAGCCTCGCTCAGAGAATCGGCGTCAGCCTCCTCCTGAGCGAGCTCCACCAGCGTCTCGACATCCTCGATGCGACGGTTCGCCTCGTTCAGGCGCTTCAGCTGCGCCTGAGCCGCGGACAGGCGGCTGGTCACCTTCTGCGCGTTCTCAGGATCATCCCACAGACCAGGCTTAGCGGCCTCGGTCTCCAACGTCGCGATCTGCGACTTCAGCCGTTCGATGTCCAACGCCTTCGCAATGGACTCATACTTCGACCGTGCCTCGCCGATTGCCTGTGAAAAATCAAATTCTGCCATCGAATACCACCATAATCATTGAACTTGTGAACGAATCGATTGTGTGACGACGCTGCCGACCATATGCGAAATCTCAAGCACCTCGCGTCACGGCAGGACGCCAATGATCGCGTCAAAGACCCGCATACACCGCGGGAATGACCAGGCTGCCGAGCATGGCCACGGCAATGACGATGCACACCGCACGCATGATGATGCGGCGGCGGCGCTCACGCTGCTCCCGTTCGGTCCTGTAGTCACTCATAGCTTTTCATCGTAGCCGCCCCGCTAGATTTTCTCCCGTGACGAAACCGCGCCACAATGATTCGGAACGGCAGCCTCATACGTGCCCATCTGCCCATAATATAGAAGCATCTACCGTTCATCCACCAAGGAGACAAGCATGACGAACGAACGCACCGCATGGGGCTGGGGACTGGCCAGCATCGATGCAGCCGGGAACACACTCGACGTCTGGTATCCGCAACTGACGCTCGGCGCCGCGGTTTCGTCACCGCCCCGGGCGGCCCCCGGGGGTGGCCGGCGGGAGCCGGTGTTCACCGTAAGCTCCCTTGACGACCCGATCGCGGATGCGGCCGACGCCTACCTGCGCCTGCACCTGCTCTCCATGCGCCTCGCCCAGCCGAACACCCTCAACCTCGACGGCATCTTCGCCAAGCTCACGAACGTGGTCTGGACCAATTACGGCCCGTTCGCGGTCGAAGACTTCAACGCCCGCAAGCTCGACGTCGAATCGGCCGCCACCAGCGCCGCGCGCTCCTTCGCCGCCTCCGCCGGGCTTCCGGCCGCCGCTCCCGCCGCCACCGTCAACGTGCTGTCAATCGACAAGTTCCCGCGCATGATCGACTACGTGGTTCCCTCCGGCGTGCGCATCGGCGACGCCGACCGCGTGCGTCTCGG
>OCPQ01001492.1_pt1 | contig 9929 bp, 7 predicted proteins | sample 1538251 | NCBI WGS metagenome assembly OCPQ01 (sample SAMEA2580249, study PRJEB22360) | human gut metagenome | biome: human gut; feature: human-associated habitat; material: faeces | place: Denmark | collected 2008/2010 | reverse complement strand
TCCTTCATAATAACCAGATTAATGCTCTTAATGCCATCGGACTCTATCAGATCCCAGCTTGTCTCACCAACAAAATCATAGTCCTGCATATATTTGTCTAATTTATCATACAGATCACCGGCTGCCGCTGATTCCGAACCCGTCTGCGTTGCTTCCTGCTGATCCTTCTGATTTTCCTCAGAAGCTGCATTCATTTTCTTTACATCATCAACACTCTCTGCAAGGGTCATCGTTCCGTCTAGGATCTGGATCTCATCATACTGACGATCTGCAAAGCCGGCGATCGAATCATTGATACCAAATCCGGTCAGAAGCAGGGCTGTGCATCCACTGATTCCTATTACCATCATAAAGAAACGCTTCTTATAACGGAAGATATTTCGAACCGATACCTTATGCAGGAATTTTAACCGTTTCCATACAAATGATATTTTCTCAAGAAATACACGTTTGCCCGCCTTCGGTGCCTTCGGCCGCATCAGACCTGCCGCAGTCTCCGACAGCTCATACCGGCAGGTAAACCATGTCGTTCCTACCGAACATGCCAGAGATACCAGCATAGCAATTCCTGCCAGCTTCCAGTCTACAATATATTTTAAGCTAATATTCAGATACATCATATGATATGCTTTCCAGATTACCCGTGGGAATGCATACGTTCCAGCAAAAAAGCCTCCTATACATCCGATAACTGCTGCCAGCCCTGAATAGATCATATATTTGCTCATGATCGTATGCTCACTGTATCCAAGTGCCTTTAGCATTCCGATCATTGTTCGCTGTTCCTCGACCATACGATTCATCGTCGTCATACAGACAAGCACAGCAACCAATACGAAAAACACCGGAAATACCTTTGCTACACCATCTACGATATCGGAATCACTCTCAAAACAGACATAACCGACATTCGTCTCCCTGCCAAGAATATAATAACTGACATCCGGTGCATCATCTATGGTTACGCCGGCAACCATATCTTCGGTAAGCCCGGTCTGCATCAGAAGCGCCTGATATCGTTTCGTAACACGGTCATGACAGATAGCATCCCAGTCATCCTTTTTCTCGTCCATATAGGTATCGTACGCATCATCGTATAACGCATAGTCCTGATCAAACCTGACATAGACGTCAGTGTAGCATTCACAGTCAAATGCTTCCGGCTTCATATATACAAATCCACTTAATTTACCGGTCCCGAGAGTAGTCGTTCCACGTTCAAAATTAATATAAAGGGAGGACTGTACGGTTCCGGTAACCGTAAATTTCCTATAGCAAAGCTTTGCCTCAGTGGCATCACCATTCGTATCTGCCACGGTAATCACATCTGTCAGCTTGTCATCCACTACGCATTCATCATCCGCTTCCGGCAGTCTGCCATCCACCAGACGGATGTCATTCACATGCTCCGGCAATGACAAGGTTTTGAGTGCACGTTCATTATCACCCATACCATCATAAAGCACATCAAATGAATAGCTGCCCTCTGCATACCGGACATCATCCTCACCCGCAAATGCTTCCACATCCTCATCTGTATAGCCAAGCGTAGACACCAGATGCAGATCATAGAATTCCGAATCACTGAGGAAATCCGTAATCGTCTTCACCATAGCCGGCTTGGTCATCTTCAGGCCTGAAAAGAAACCAACACCTAACGCTATGATCGCGAGAATCGCTGCAAACCGTCCAAAACTGTTTTTAATTTCTCGAAATGTCGTACGACGCATCATTGATTTCATAAGACATACCTACCATTCCAGATCTTCTACATTTTTAATGTTATCATTCAGAACAACCTTCTCTACTGTTCCGCTCTTAACTGTGATCACACGATCTGCCATTGCTGTAAGTGCCTGATTATGTGTGATAACGATAACCGTAGTTCCGGTGTTCCTACAGGTATCCTGAAGCAATTTGAGTACGGATTTTCCTGTATTATAGTCCAGTGCACCGGTCGGTTCATCACATAAAAGCAGCTTCGGATTCTTTGCAAGTGCTCTGGCGATCGCTACCCGCTGCTGCTCTCCACCGGATAACTGTGCAGGGAAATTTGCCATACGATCCTCAAGCCCTACCTGCTTTAATACCGTTGCCGCATCTAACGGGTCCTTACAGATCTGTGCCGCAAGCTCTACATTTTCCAGTGCCGTCAGATTCTGCACCAGATTATAGAACTGAAATACAAATCCTACATCATATCTCCTGTATGCCGTAAGCTGCCGCTTGTTCAGCCCGGAGATTTCTTTTCCGTCCAGATATACACTGCCGCCGGACAGCGTGTCCATTCCGCCCAGGATATTCAGAATCGTTGTCTTTCCCGCTCCTGACGCTCCAACAATGACACAGAATTCTCCTTTCTCGATCTCGAAGTTCACATCCCGCAGAGCATGGATCTCAACCTCGCCGGTCTTATATATTTTCTTAACATCCTTAAACTCAACATATGCACTCATGCCGCCTCGCTCCTTTCTGTTATTCACTTCTAAGTGCTATTACAGGGTCTTTCTTCGCTGCCATCTTAGATGGGATAAGACCGCCGATCAGAGTAAGCACAACACTAATGACCACAAGGATCACCGCACCCTTTACCGGAAGTGAAGATACATTTGGCACATTTACAAATTTCTCTATCACCTTGCTGATCGGGATATTTAACAGCACCGTAACCAGAATACCGATCGCACCGGATACCAGTCCGATAATAAATGTCTCTGCGTTAAACACACGGGAAATATCCTTTTTCGACGCTCCGATACTTCGAAGAATACCGATCTCCTTCGTTCTCTCCAGTACAGAGATATAGGTGATGATTCCGATCATGATCGATGATACGATCAACGAGATAGCTACAAATGCGATCAATACATAAGTGATCGCATCAATGATCTTCGTAACGGAAGATAGCATCAGCCCGATATAATCGGTATAAGTGATCTCGCTGTCTGAATGTGAATCATTATATTTATCGATCAGATCTGTCAGCCTATCCTTGTCCGCAAATTCTGAACAATACAGGCTGATAACAGACGGCTTTGCCAGATCCGCAAATCCAAGCTTCTCGATATTATCATCATAGGTTGCGGTAGACTGTGCAAAATAGCCCTGCTCCTTTAACATTTCAAATAACTGCTCATCAGACATCTGTGAAATATATGCCTGCTGTTCCTCTGACAGGTTCATGGATGCAACGATCTGCCGCATGTCCACCTGACTCATGTCGATATCTTCTCCGTTTGAAAACGGAAGTCCTGTAAATACATCGGTATCCGGATTGTCAAGCTGCTGTTTTACGATCTCGGATTTTTCATTTTCAGATACAACATACTCTGCAAGTTCAGCGGTATAACCGATCATTCCAGCATCGATCGATGCTGCATAAGAGGATTCGCTCTGACGGATGATACCACAGACCTGAATATCCAGACCTTTGCTGATCACATCTGCCATATAATCTTCATCGGAACTCTTGTCTGTCCATGTTCCGTCTGCATTTTTCTGGTAAATGTCACTTGGCAGAATGAGTTTGAATTTGAGATTTAAAAGGTCATCATAGGAGAAACTCATTTCCTCCGGTGCATCGTAATCTTTGCCTGCCATGATCTTTGGAACCATCTCTCCAAGATCAGAAGCATTTCTGACACCTAATGTATATAAGGTAAAATCACTGATCTCGTTATTCTTATCAACGACCAGTACAACTTCATTTTTATTCTGAGGCCAGTGTCCTGCAAGCACATCGTACTGCTGTTCCAACAGCTCCCGATTACTCATTAACTGCTTCCACATATCCATGGAATTATTTCCGTAACTGAATGCCGACATGAAGCCTGACAGGGATTTCTGGGATTCTTCCATATCGCCAAATCCCATCTCTCGCATCATGATACTTGGATTTACCTGCTGTGTGCCGCCTGCTGCATTTTCATTAAATACATACATCGGAGTATCATAGGTATACTTGATATCACTCACGATATCCTTGAATCCATTTGTATCATCTTCAATATATTTCTTAAATGTTTCCAGATCGTTTTCCTTTACTTCTGAGAGCATGGACACCATCATGTCGCCCATGACATCACCGGAGTATACACGATCCGGGTCGTGATCACTCAGATCCTCTTCCTTTGTATTACCCGCCATTTCCGAGATCAGGTCAGAATAATCCATTGCCTTTTTCTGGATCTCGATCGGGTAGGATGACAGGGTTTCCTCCTGCACATCATTGATATAGCCCTGAAATCCGCTGGATAACGACAGGATCAGTGCGATACCGATGATACCGATACTTCCGGCAAATGCCGTTAAAAGGGTTCGTCCTTTCTTCGTCAGCAGGTTATTAAAGCTGAGGGAAAATGCCGTAAATACAGACATAGATGTCTTTCTTGGCGCATATGCTTCTTCTGACTCTTTCGCTTCGTCTTCATCTGAAAATGGTGCGGAATCATCTATGATCTTACCATCTAACAGCTTCACGATTCTTGTAGAATATTTGTCTGCAAGCTCCGGATTGTGTGTTACCATGATGACCAGCTTTTCTTCTGCGATCTCCTTTAACAGCTCCATAATCTGGACACTGGTTTCGGAGTCCAGGGCTCCGGTCGGCTCATCTGCAAGCAGGATATCGGGATCATTGATCAATGCTCTGGCGATCGCTACCCGCTGCATCTGTCCACCGGACATCTGATTCGGCTTCTTATAGATCTGATCGCCCAGACCAACCTTTTCCAACACCTCTTTTGCACGTTTTCTACGCTCGGATTTGGATACACCGGATAAGGTCAGCGCCAGCTCGACATTTGCAAGAACCGTCTGATGCGGAATCAGATTGTAACTCTGGAATACAAAACCGATCGAATTATTCCGGTATGAATCCCAGTCTCTTGCCTTGAATTCTTTTGTTGATCTGCCATTGATAACCAAATCACCACTCGTATACTGATCAAGTCCGCCTATAATATTAAGAAGCGTTGTCTTACCACAACCGGACTGACCAAGTACCGATACGAATTCATTCTTTCTGAAATTAATGGAAATGCCTTTTAACGCCTTTACCACTTCATCTCCAGTCTGATAGTCCTTCACAATCTTCTTTAACTGAAGCATTCCTCCACGAATTATATTATAAAAATTTTACCATCCCGGTTTTAGCATTTCAAGGAAATGGCGGATTCTTTTATAAATGTTTTACATAATGATAAAATACTACGCCGCGATATCAGGGTTATTATGGCGCAGTATTTTTTTATTTTTATCAAGTTTTTGTAAATGGCTTTTATTTTGGAAATAAATAATGTATAATGGCGACAGAGTAGGGTTATCTAACCGGATTTTTACATTATAAATGTGGACAATTCGGGCAGATGAAAGCCCAAAATAATTTTTTTAATGGAGGAATTTATAATGTTAGTTTCAGCAAAAGAAATGTTGGAAAAGGCTAAGGCTGGAAAATATGCCGTTGGTCAGTTTAACATCAATAACCTTGAATGGACAAAGGCTGTTCTTCTTACAGCTCAGGAACTTCAGTCTCCTGTAATCCTTGGTGTTTCAGAAGGCGCTGGAAAGTATATGACTGGATTTGAAACAGTTGCAGCTATGGTTAAGGCTATGCACGATTCTTTAGGAATTACAGTTCCTGTAGCTCTTCACCTTGATCACGGAACATATGAAGGATGCTACAAGTGTGTTAAGGCCGGATTCACATCTATCATGTTCGATGGTTCACACTATCCATTCGAAGAGAACCTTGCTAAGTCAACAGAGCTTGTTAATGTTGCTCATCAGCTTGGTCTTTCTATCGAGTGTGAAGTTGGTTCAATCGGTGGTGAAGAAGACGGTGTTATTGGTATGGGCGAGTGCGCAGATCCAGAAGAGTGTAAGATCATCGCTGATCTTGGCGTAGATATGCTTGCTGCCGGTATCGGTAACATCCATGGTAAGTACCCAGCAAACTGGAAGGGTCTTTCATTCGAAACACTTGATGCTATCCAGCAGAAGACAGGTACTATGCCATTAGTTCTTCACGGTGGTACAGGTATCCCTGCTGACATGATCAAGAAAGCTATCTCACTTGGCGTTTCAAAAATCAATGTTAACACAGAGTGCCAGTTATCATTCGCAGATGCTACAAGAAAGTACATCGAGGCTGGTAAGGATCTTGAAGGTAAGGGATTTGATCCTAGAAAGCTTCTTGCTCCTGGTTTCGAAGCTATCAAAGCTACTGTTAAAGAAAAGATGGAACTTTTCGGATCAGTTGGCAAAGCTAACGACTAATTTCTTTCGTAATACGAATATCGTATAACAACAATATGCCCCATATGGATTTATTTCACAGACCACTTGTGTTCTGTTGTATAAACCATATGGGGCATATTGCTTTTACCAGATTCCCATAACATGCTGCATAAGCAGGCTGACCAAGGTAATGCCGATCCAACAGCATGCACCTAACAAAATCGGCTTGCCACCGGGTTTGATCAGCTTAATAACATTGCTGTTTAACCCGATCGCCGCCATAGCCATGATAATGAAGAATTTGGACAGCTCCTTTAACGGTGCAAATACATCCGCATTTACGCCCAGACTGATACAGATCGTTGTGATTATAGATGCGATCACAAAATACAGAATGAACATGGGAAATGCTTTTTTCAAGCTGAATCCATTTGTCTTCTGCTCTGTCTTTGCCGCCTGTCTTGCACGAACTGCCGCAAGCACTAATGTGATCGGTATAATTGCCAGTGTTCTGGTCAGTTTTACCGTTACTGCCTTATTGAGAGTCTCACTTCCAAGATTCCACATGCTGTCCCATGTTGATGCCGCCGCTGTTACAGAAGATGTATCATTGATGGCTGTTCCCGCAAATATTCCAAATGCATCACCGGATGCCGTGTCAAATCCTATTACTTTTCCAATGATTGGGAAGAAGATAGCCGCAAGCACGTTAAAGAAAAAGATAACAGAAATAGCCTGTGCGACTTCATCGTCATCTGCATCTATAACCGGTGCTGTTGCTGCGATTGCGGAACCACCACAGATAGAAGATCCAACACCGACAAGAATCGAAGTATTTGCCGGAACCTTCATCACCTTTCGAAGGATCCATGCGATCAATAAGGATGTACCGATCGTACAGATAATGATCGGAAGCGACTGTTTTCCTGTCTGCAGGATTACTCCGAGATTCATGCCAAATCCTAATAATACAACGGCTGTCTGCAAAACAATCTTTGATGTCCATTTGATACCGGCTTCTGCCTTTCCCTTATCCGATCAACATACCGGCTAATATCGCAATGATCGGTCCGCCGATAACCGGAAACCGTTTTCCAATTAACCATGAAGGAACTGCTATGATAAAACACACCAGAATTCCTATCCAGTTTTTCTTAATAAAATTCATTTATTCCTACCTCACTGTGTTTTTTGCGGATGCTATTATAACACCCGCATACTAAAAATGCCATAAAATTGATTGACATTTTCTATCAACTTGGTATAATAGGCACGAATCGGACGGTATATATGATATACCTTGCAAGGTGTTCTGAATGTTATTCAGGATTCCCGGATGGACATGAATGTTATGAGCCAGATAAGATTATCTTATCTGGCTCTTTTTTTGTGAACAGCACAGCATAGGAGGACTTATAATGGATTTATTAAAAGACAATCTGAAAAAATTATACTTCAAATTTCTGATACCATCACTTGGAAGTGCCATGGTTATGTCTATTTATACACTGACAGATGCGATCGTCATTGGAAAAGGTGTCGGCGCAGATGCTCTTGCTGCCCTAAGTATTACAACACCACTTCTCTGCATCCTGATGTCAACCGGAATCCTGTTTGGTGTCGGCGGCTCTGTACAGATGAGTGTTCACAGGGGAAGTGGTAATCATCAGAAATCCAATCGTTATTTTACAATCTCTTTTTTCCTGATTACGGCTGTTACTACCCTTTTATGGCTGATCTATGCCACCTGCATGCCTAAGCTGCTTCATCTGATGGGAGCAAATGACACCTTATTCCCATACGCCATGTCCTACATGCGTTATATCAACATTTTCCTTCCGGTTGCTGTATTTTCAAATTATGTAGCAATCTTTATTCGTGCCGACAATGATCCAAACCGTGCAATGGCGGGAGTTCTGCTTGGCGGCGTCGTAAATATCGCACTGGATATCATTTTTGTATTTCCTATGCATATGGGAATGGGCGGTGCCGCATTCGCTTCCGTTCTCGGTATGACTATCCAGGTAATTGTCGGTGGCTCACACTTTTTCTCACGCAAAAACGGTCTTCATTTCATCCGACCGATTCACACGATTCCCAGTATCCGTCATATTATTGTCGGTGGTATCCCAAGTTTTTTCAATGAATTTGCAAATGGATTCATCGTACTGCTGTTTAATATCCAGATCCTGAAATACTGCGGTGAAAATGCACTCTCGATCTACAGCGTGATCTCAAACTGTGTAATCCTGTTCAACTCCCTGTTTACCGGAGTCGGTCAGTCAATCCAGCCTGTTATCTCTACTAATTATGGTGCAGGAAATGGGGTCCGAATCAAAGGAATAAAAAAGATGGCATATACCACTATCCTTATAATGGGTGCCATCTTCTCGCTTAGTGGAATCTTATTCCCGACTGCGGTCTGTCGTATTTTTATTAAAATGAATCCAACACTGACTGATATTGCAAATCTGGGTATACGAACCTACTTTTTTGCATTCCTGCCATTTGGCATTAACCTGCTGACTTCTTACTATTTACAGGCGATACTGCGATCTGCACAATCCCTGTGCATCTCACTGCTCCGGAATATCATCTTAAGCAGTATCTGTATCCTTGTATTTCCATTGTGTCTGGGTGCATCCAGCCTGTGGTTTGTTATGCCGATCGTTGAAGTCGTAGTGTTATTTGTCAGCCTTGGCTACCTGAAAAGCAAATCTATATAGAACATAAACGCTAAGATATAACTGTAACTCTATCTGCAGTTCTACTCTTAAACAGTTTCGGCTATATTATGGAAGTCGCTCATTAAAGACTCGTATGCAGCTTCGTCCATGCCATAGGAAAAGCATGCAAGTGCACGGAAACAGACCTCAGGTAATCTCTTAAGATTTCCGCTGTTATACTGTTCTGCCACCTGCTGTAATTCATTGATTATGTCATGCTTACGCTTCTGTTCTTCCAGGCTGCCATTCCAGAAACAGCTCATATCATAATCAGATGTATTCCCGCATGGAGCCGTACAGGTGGAACACCCGGGAGAAAGTCGGTATTTCTCCCGGTGTATTTCCTCTATTGTCTCATCATTGTCTTCCTGTAATAACGCACTTGCGATCGTCTGATCTGTTTTCTCTGTCCAGCCGGAATTACCGGCCGCACCTACAAGGCCGATCAATGCGCCAATAATCTTATCATTCCTCATGTTGCTAATTCCTCTATATCAATTCTACACATTCTATAAAACTGATATCTATATAAGAGCTTAATTGTATTCTCTATCTTCACACTTTATAAATACCGCTTCAGATATTGTCCGGTATATGAATTCTCACATTCTGCGATCTCCTCCGGTGTTCCCTGTGCGATCACTGTTCCACCGCGGACACCGCCTTCCGGTCCCATGTCGATGATATAATCGGCAGTCTTTATAACATCCAGATTATGCTCGATAACAACTACGGTATTTCCACTGTCACTAAGTCTGCGAAGAATATCCACCAGACGATGAACATCGGCGAAATGAAGTCCAGTCGTCGGTTCATCCAGAATGTAGATCGTCTTTCCGGTTCCACGTCTGGCAAGCTCCGTCGCAAGCTTTACTCTCTGTGCCTCTCCTCCGGATAAAGTGGTAGATGGCTGTCCCAGACGGATATAGCCCAGGCCAACATCCTTTAACGTTTCGATCTTTCGCA
>OCPQ01001475.1_pt1 | contig 10013 bp, 10 predicted proteins | sample 1538251 | NCBI WGS metagenome assembly OCPQ01 (sample SAMEA2580249, study PRJEB22360) | human gut metagenome | biome: human gut; feature: human-associated habitat; material: faeces | place: Denmark | collected 2008/2010 | reverse complement strand
GCCTTAGATAATGCGATTCTAGCTAGTGAAAATGGAAATGATAAAACGATATCAAAAGGTTTTAATTGGTCATATTTAGCGAGTTTATTCGTAAATACTGATTTCTGGAAAGCTGTTTTAACCGTATTTGAGTTAAGTACATTAACTTGGATCTTTGCTGTTATTTGGGGATTTTTTCTTGCGCTTGGAACTCAATCGCATAAAAAACTAGTTAATAAATTTTCGAATACTTATATCTGGTTGTTTCGTAGTTTACCTTTATTAGTGTTATTAATTTTTATCTATAATGTACCTCAATTTTGGAGTGCTAGTTCTGTTTTATTATCGAATCCATTTATTGCAGGTTTGATTGCCATGGTGCTTAGTGAATCTGCTTATATAGCAGAAATTCATCGTGGAGCATTATCCTCTATACCTAAAGGTCAATATGAAGCAGGTAAAGTATTAGGAATTCGATTCTGGGGGCTTCAACGTTTAATTATTATTCCGCAGGCATTAAAAGTAGCTTTACCTCCACTGACCAACCAATATATTACAATTGTCAAATTAACCTCTCTTGTTTCGGTTATTTCTTTAACTGAGATTTTACTGGTAGGACAACAGCTTTATACACGTAACTTTTTAGTATTAGAAACTTTGCTTGCTGTTGCATTTTATTACATTGTTATCGTGAGTTTCTTGTCTTGGGTGCTAAAAAAAGTTGAAAGCAAATTAGATGTATCTTTGATAAAAAATGAAAATTATGCTGAGGTTAATATCGATAAGTCAGCATTAGTGCCTTATAGTATTTTAAAAACTGAACATGCTAATAGCGATGAAGCCTTGAGTGTTCATGGAGTAAAAAAATCCTTTAACGGCGTACAAGTTCTAAAAGGCATTGATCTTTCTTTAAAATGGGGTGAGGTACTTTCTATTATTGGTTACTCAGGATCTGGTAAAACAACATTAATTCGAAGTATTAATGGTTTAGAGTCATTAGATGAGGGAAGTATCAAATTAGAAGGAGAGGACTTTATCAATGGTAGCCATTTTGTTTCAAATTCAGTGAGTAAAATTGTGAATTTAGGAATGGTATTCCAAAATTATAATTTATTTCCGCATAAGACAGTATTAGAAAATCTTCTCCTTGCTCCTGAGTATCATAATAAGCCTAAAGATGAGACTCGATTATTGGCTTTAGCAATGCTTGATAAAGTGGGGATATTGCAACATGCCAATAAATATCCACATCAATTATCAGGTGGCCAACAACAGCGAGTAGCTATTGCAAGAGCTTTAGTGATGAAACCTAAAATTATGTTGTTTGATGAACCAACTTCGGCATTGGATCCTACATTAGTTGGAGAAGTATTACTTGTTATGGAAGAACTTGCAAAAGAAGGTATGACAATGATTATTGTGAGTCATGAGATGCAATTCGCAATGCGGGTATCTGATAAAATTGCTTTTATGGATTCTGGCGAAATAGCATTTTTACAAACGCCAAGTGAGTTAAGAAATAATGACGATCCTCGAATTCGTCGATTTATTAATAATGAAATTTTACGTAACGATTTTGTAATTTAAAGGAGTAAAAATGAATAAAGATTTTCCTGAGTTTGTCGAGATTGGTATTTTACAACAACGTAAAATTGAAGCAGAGATAATTAAACCTATTTACGAAATTATGAAACGTGAATTTGGTTTAGATAAAGCTAAATCTATCATAGAGGAAGCTGTTGCTAATGCTGCAATTGATGCAGGAAAGGAATATGCCAAACGAGAACCTAATGGTACGAGTGTAGAGAGTTTTGTAGCCTTACAATATTTATGGGAAAAGGATGATGCATTACGTATAGAGGTTATTAATAATGATCATTATAAATATGATTATAATGTACATCGTTGTCGTTATGCTGAAATGTATAAAGAAATGGGATTAGAAGAAATTGGTTTCCTGCTTTCTTGTAATAGAGATAGCAAATTTATTGAGGGATATGCACCAAATGTGAGTTTAAGTCGACCTCATACAGTCATGAATGGTGATGGCTTTTGTGATTTTAGATATCGATTACAAGAAGAGTCGGCTAAAAATGAGGAATAGCATGGATGTTAATAATTCAAGATTACTTCATTTGTTAGATGTTTTTTCTCAATTTGGGAAAACCCCTTTAAATGGTGTAACAAGACTTGCATTAAGTAATGAGGATAAACTTGCAAGAGATTATTTGATTAAACTTTCCAAAGAGGCAGGCTTTTCGATAAAAATAGATGCAATTGGTAATATTTTTATTCGCCGTAGTGGAAAGGATAATCAGTTAGCTCCAATATTAATTGGTTCTCATGGTGATTCTCAACCATTAGGTGGTCGTTACGATGGTATTTATGGGGTGTTAGCTGGTTTAGAAGTGTTATTGTCATTAAATGACCATAATATTGAAACTGCGCGACCAATCGATCTTGTTATGTGGACAAATGAAGAAGGGGCTAGATTTTCTCCTGCTATGATGGGGGCCTCGGTTTTTATTGGCAATTTATCTCTTACAGCTGCATTATCTGAAAAAGATAAGGACGGTATTTCAGTAGAGGAAGCTTTAAATAATATTAATTATTTAGGCGCAGACGATTTTTCATCATATCATCCTTATGCTGTATTAGAGCTTCATATCGAGCAAGGTCCTGTTCTAGAAAATAATCAGACTGAAATAGGCGTAGTAACTGGTGCATTAGGACAGAATTGGTATCAAATCACATTGACGGGATTATCTTCTCATGCTGGAACTACGCCAATGAATATGCGCCAAGATGCATCAGTAGGCATGGCAAATGCGATAGTCAAATTTAATAAATTAGGTTTGAGAGAGGTGGTGAATCAGGGACGTGTGACTATTGGCCATATTAAATTAACGCCCAATTCACCCAATGTAATTCCTGGTGAAGCTTATTTCACGCTAGAGGTTCGTCATCCTAATGAGCAAAGTTTAATAAATATAGAAAGAGAAATTTATCAGATTTTGAATGATATTGCTCGAGAAAATAATTTAGTGTTTGATATTAAGAAAGTTGTTTCTTTATCTCCAGTTAAATTTAATTCGGCGTTGATAAAAACGGTCCAAGATAGTTGTGACTCATTAGGTTATTCTTGGGAGTATATTGTTTCTGGCGCAGGTCATGATGCTTGTCAATTAAATCATAAATTTCCAACATCAATGATATTTATTCCTTGTGTTAATGGATTAAGCCATAACGAGGCAGAAAATATTACTGATGATTGGTGCCAAAAAGGAGCAAAAGTGTTACTTGATTCGACAGTAACTCTGGCTAATCAAATTTAAAAAGCAATAATGTGGAGAATAAGGTAAAATTCTCCACATTATTATTTTAACTGGAGATTTTTATGGGGATAATTATCACCGTTGATGGCCCAAGTGGGGCAGGAAAAGGAACACTTTGTTACGCTTTGGCTGAAAAGCTAGGTTTTACCTTGTTAGATAGTGGCGCGATTTATCGCGTGACGGCATTGGCTGCGTTGAAACGTCATGCTGACTTAACCGATGAAGAAGGATTAGCGGAGTTAGCCCGTCATTTAGATATTCAGTTCCAAAGAATGGAGAAGTCAATGTGCTTCTTGGTGGGATGGATGTGAGTCACTTAATACGTACGCAAGAAGTGGCGGAAGCTGCATCAAAAGTAGCGGTTTTCCCTAAAGTGCGGTCAGCTTTACTGCAACTTCAGCAGGATTTTAGCAAAAATGATGGCCTGATTGCGGATGGCCGAGATATGGGAACTGTGGTTTTCCCAAATGCACAAGTTAAACTGTTTTTAGATGCAAGTGCGGAAGAACGTGCAAAAAGACGCTATAAACAGTTGCAAAATAAGGGAATTAATGGTAACTTTGCACAGATTTTAGCCGAGATACAAGAACGTGATTTTCGCGATAGAAATCGTGAGGTTGCGCCATTGAAACCGGCTGATGATGCTTTATTGTTAGATAGTACAACATTGAGTATTGATGAAGTCATTGCTCAAGCGTTAGCTTATATTCAACAAAAAACGTCAATTTCGATTTAACTGTTTATTCAAGGAAGAATAGACATTTATCCTCAACCCCGCATTTTATGGATCTTAATGTGGATGTTATTAACTTAAATTAAGAAGATTATTTATATGTCAGAATCTTTTGCTCAACTCTTTGAAGAATCATTAAAAGGCCTTGAAACCCGTCAAGGTTCAATCGTTAGCGGTACTGTTGTTGCTATTCAAAAAGGCTTTGTACTTGTTGATGCAGGCTTAAAATCTGAATCTGCAATTCCTGTTGCTGAATTCCAAAACGCTCAAGGTGAACTTGAAGTTAAAGTTGGCGACACAGTAAACGTAGCTTTAGATGCAGTTGAAGATGGTTACGGCGAAACTAAACTTTCTCGTGAGAAAGCTGTTCGTCATGAATCTTGGATTGAATTAGAAAAAGCTTACGAAGATAAAGCGACCGTTATCGGTTTAATCAACGGTAAAGTGAAAGGCGGTTTCACAGTTGAGTTAAACGGTGTTCGTGCATTCTTACCAGGTTCATTAGTTGATACTCGTCCAGCACGTGAAGCAGATCACTTACTTGGTAAAGAATTAGAATTCAAAGTAATCAAATTAGATCAAAAACGTAACAACGTTGTTGTTTCTCGTCGTGCAGTGATTGAATCTGAAAACAGCCAAGAACGTGAACAAATCCTTGAGAACCTAGCTGAAGGTTCAGAAGTTAAAGGTATCGTTAAGAACTTAACTGATTACGGTGCATTCGTAGATTTAGGTGGCGTTGACGGTTTATTACACATCACTGATATGGCTTGGAAACGTGTTAAACACCCAAGCGAAATCGTGAATGTAGGCGACGAAGTAACTGTTAAAGTATTAAAATTTGACAAAGATCGTACTCGCGTATCTTTAGGCTTAAAACAATTAGGTCAAGATCCTTGGGTTGCTATCGCTGAAAACCACCCAGTAAACAGCAAATTAACTGGTAAAGTAACTAACTTAACAGATTACGGCTGTTTCGTTGAAATCTTAGATGGTGTTGAAGGTTTAGTTCATGTTTCTGAAATGGATTGGACTAACAAAAACATCCACCCATCTAAAGTTGTAAGCCTTGGCGATACAGTTGAAGTAATGGTGTTAGAAGTTGACGAAGAACGTCGTCGTATTTCTTTAGGTTTAAAACAATGCAAACCTAACCCATGGACTCAATTCGCTGAAACTCACAACAAAGGCGACAAAGTTACTGGTAAAATCAAATCAATCACTGATTTCGGTATCTTCATCGGTCTTGAAGGTGGTATCGACGGTTTAGTTCACTTATCTGACATTTCTTGGAATGTTGCAGGTGAAGAAGCAGTTCGTAACTACAAAAAAGGTGATGAAGTTTCTGCAGTAGTATTAGCAGTAGATGCAGTGAAAGAACGTATTTCTTTAGGTATCAAACAACTTGAAGATGATCCATTCAACAACTTCGTAGCAAACAACAAAAAAGGTGCAGTAGTTTCTGCAACTGTTGTTGAAGCTGATGCTAAAGGTGCTAAAGTTGAATTAGCAGGTGGCGTTGAAGGTTATATCCGTGCAGCAGACTTAACAAATGAAGTTGCAGCAGGTGATGTAGTTGAAGCGAAATACACCGGTGTTGATCGTAAAGCACGTATCGTTCACTTATCTGTAAAAGCGAAAGATCAAGCTGAAGAAGCAGCTGCAGTTGCAAACGTGAATAACAAACAAGAAGATGTTGCTATTCCAAACGCAATGGCTGAAGCTTTCAAAGCGGCTAAAGGTGAATAATTAATTCACATCAATAAGGCTGGGTCATTGACTCAGCCTTATTACTACCAGCTATAATTAACAAGGATTTAGCGGTAATTTATTATGAACTAATACATTACCTGTAAGTCTTAATAACAAGTTTAAGTATAAATTTAAAGGAGAGTTGACGATGACTAAATCTGAACTAATTGAAAATCTATCAACAAAGCACCCAACTTTATCCGCAAAAGAAGTAGAAGGTATTGTAAAAGATATTCTTGAACTCATTGCACAATCTTTAGAAGAAGGTAATCGTATTGAAGTACGTGGTTTTGGTAGCTTCTCTTTACACCATCGTCAACCGCGAGTGGGCCGTAATCCTAAAACTGGTGATTCTGTAAAATTAGATGCTAAATCTGTACCACATTTTAAAGCTGGTAAAGAATTAAAAGATCGTGTAAATGTTTTTGCTTAAACATACCAATCGATATCAATAAAACGACACTTAGGTGTCGTTTTTTATTACAAATTTTGGCATAATGAAACTATTCTTAACAAGGAGATTGTGATGATTAAATATATTCTCGGACTCATTATTGTATTGGCTATCGTACTTGTTGCGGTAACTATAGGGGCAAATAATGATCAAGTAATCACCTTTAACTACATTGTTGCTGAAAGCCAATTCCAACTTTCAACATTAGTTGCCATTTTATTTGGTTTTGGATTAATTTTAGGTTGGTTAATTACAGGATTTTTCTACTTAAAATTAAAATTCAAAAATATGTCGTTAGCGCGTCAAGTTAAACGTCAAACATTACAAATTAACGAATTAACGACTACTCGCGATAAGGCAGTATAATGCTTGAATTACTCTTTCTGCTTCTGCCAATAGCCGCCGCTTATGGTTGGTATATCGGAGTGCCAAGAAAGATCAGGAAGATATTAGTAATAAACTCTCCCGTGATTATGTCACGGGGGTCAATTTTTTGCTTTCTAATCAAACGGATAAAGCCGTTGATTTGTTTCTTGATATGTTGCAAAAACAAGAAACAGAAAATGAAATTGAAAGCAACTCTCAATTTGAAGCTGAGCTAACGCTCGGTAACCTTTTCCGTTCTCGAGGTGAAGTGGATCGTGCTTTAAGAATCCATCAAGCCCTAGATCGTAGTCCAAATTATTCTTTCGAACAAAAATTATTAGCTAAACAGCAACTTGCTAAGGATTTTATGGCGGTGGGTTTTTATGACCGTGCGGAAGCCCTTTACATTATTATGGTGGACGAACCAGAGTTCGCTGAAAATGCACTGCAACAGCTTTTAGTGATTTACCAAAAAACAAAAGAATGGAAAAAAGCAGTTAATATTGCAGAAAAACTAGCCAAAATTTCACCTAAAGAAAATGATGTGGAATTAGCACAATGTTATTGTGAATATGCCTTAAGTGGTGAGCTTGAAAGTTCGGTTGAAAAACGTAGTATTTTACAAAAAGCGTTGAATGTATCTCTAACCAGTGTGAGAGCATCAATGCTTCTTGCTGATTTAGAAATGGCAGATAAAAACTACCGTCAAGCCATTCATTTTTTGGAGAATATTCTTGATCAAAATCCAATTTATATTGGTGAAGTGCTGAAAACGCTCAAATATTGTTATGATGAATTAGGAGAGAGAGATAACTTTGAGTTATTTCTAATTCGAGCCAGTCAGCAGGTTAAAAATACAAAAGTCGATTTAATGTTAGCAAGCGTGATTGAAGAGAAAGATGGCAAGAATGCCGCTCAATCAAAGCTTTATCAACAACTAACCAAAAATCCAAGTACATCTATTTTCCACCGTTTTATTCAATTCCAAATTGATGATGCAGAGGAAGGGCGAGGTAAAGAAAGCTTAATTTTGCTACATAAAATGGTCGGTGAGAGAATTAAGCAAGGCTTTGGTTATCGGTGCTCAAATTGCGGTTATCAGACCCATAAATTAATGTGGAATTGTCCTTCTTGCAAACAGTGGGAATCCATCAAACCAGAACATAATTAATTGACACAGTGAGGTAAAATTATGAATAGCAAAGTAATCGTTGCATTGGATTACGAAACGGAAGCGCAAGCGCTATCCCTCGTGGATCAAATTGATCCAAGCTTATGCCGCTTAAAAGTGGGTAAAGAAATGTTTACCACACTGGGAACAAATTTCGTTAAGCAATTACATGAGCGTCAATTTGATGTTTTCCTCGATCTTAAATTTCATGATATTCCTAATACTGTGGCAAGAGCAGTGCGTTCTGCGGCTGATTTAGGGGTATGGATGGTTGATGTCCATGCTAGTGGTGGTCTGAAAATGATGGAAGAGGCGAAGAAAATTCTTGAACCTTATGGAAAAGATGCGCCTTTATTAATTGCTGTAACGGTATTGACCAGTATGGAAGATTTGGATTTATTACAAATCGGTATTAACTCTTCACCGCTTGAACATGTTTTACGTCTTGCGCATTTAACACAGCGTGCGGGATTAGATGGAGTTGTTTGTTCACCACAAGAAGTGGAGATTTTACGTAATACTTGTGGTCCTGATTTTAAATTAGTCACGCCAGGGATTCGTCCAATTGGAAGTGATTTTGGCGATCAACGTCGCGTTATGACTCCTGCTGCGGCTATCCGTTCTGGTTCTGATTATTTGGTGATTGGTCGCCCAATTACTCAAGCTGACAATCCAGCAGAAGTGCTTCGTTCAATTAATTCATCACTTTTGTAATATGACAGAGAGTACTTTAGTTTATTCTACCGAAGTCGGTAGAATTAAAGAGCAAAAGCAGCCGGTACAACGCCCTAAAGGTGATGGTGTGGTTCGCATCCAAAAACAAACTAGTGGTCGAAAAGGCGCTGGCGTTTCAGTGATTACTGGGCTAGATTTATCAGATGATGAATTGAAAAAGTTAGCGGCTGAACTTAAAAAGCGTTGTGGTTGTGGTGGTTCAGTAAAAGACGGCAATATTGAGATTCAAGGTGAAAAACGTGATTTACTAAAACAACTTTTAGAACAAAAAGGGTTTAAAGTAAAGTTAACGGGTGGCTAAGATAAAACAAAAAATCCATCTTCAATTGAAGATGGATTTTTTTATGATTAACTTTCCATGAAGTCTGGTTGGTAAGCAAAGAAAATTGCCCCCAAGAAACTTAATACAGCAAATGCCAGAAATGCATTGTTTGGATTGACTGCTTTACGACTAAAATATTTAGCTGAGAAGAAGATATAAAGTACAAGCATGATAATTTTCATGACAAGCCAGCTTTGTAACTGATAACCGACCAAGAAGAAAATCGTTAAGCCGCTAGCAATTAAAAGTGTATCAACTAAGTGCGGTAAAATTTTTAGCAGTTTAATCGCGCGCCAATTTTTCCCACTTAATTGCATTCCCCCACGGATAATTAATAATCCTAAACTTAAAAATGCACAAACAATGTGCAAATAAACTAACATAATCACTCCAGATGTAAAAGGAAAGTGCGGTCAAAAGTGACCGCACTTTAATTTCTTATTTTGCAATACGCTTATATTTAATACGATGTGGTTGTGTTGCGGCTTCACCTAAGGTTTTCTTTTTCCACTCTTCGTAGTCTGAGAAGTTACCTTCGTAGAACGTCACTTTACCTTCATCACCGTAATCTAAAATATGAGTTGCAATACGGTCTAAGAACCAACGGTCATGGGAAATTACCATTGCACAACCAGGAAATTCTAAGATCGCATTTTCTAACGCACGTAAAGTTTCAACGTCTAAGTCATTAGTCGGTTCGTCCAATAACAGTACGTTACCACCACGTTGTAGAAGTTTCGCTAAGTGTAAACGACCACGTTCACCACCTGATAATTCGCCCACACGTTTTTGTTGATCTACGCCTTTGAAGTTAAAGCGCCCAACATACGCACGGCTTGGAATTTCAAAGTTACCAATAGTGAGAACATCTTGTCCGTTAGACACTTCTTCCCAAACGGTTTTCTTGTCATCCATTGAATCACGGAATTGATCCACAGAAGCAAGTACAACAGTTTCACCCATTGTAATTGATCCGCTATCGGGTTGTTCTTGGCCTGAAAGCATACGGAATAAGGTTGATTTACCCGCACCATTTGGTCCAATAATACCTACGATAGCACCTTTCGGAATGCTAAATGATAAATCATCAATTAAAGTGCGGTCGCCGTAAGATTTAGTGAGATGTTCTACCTCAATCACTTTATCACCTAAACGTGGACCAGGTG
>OCPQ01001472.1_pt1 | contig 10025 bp, 9 predicted proteins | sample 1538251 | NCBI WGS metagenome assembly OCPQ01 (sample SAMEA2580249, study PRJEB22360) | human gut metagenome | biome: human gut; feature: human-associated habitat; material: faeces | place: Denmark | collected 2008/2010 | reverse complement strand
ACGCGCCAAGTCTCACGGACGTTCGACTTGAATTAAGTAAGTATGATATTTATACAGTAAAATACTTATATATAGTTTAAGCGCTTGTCAGGAAACAGTAGATTTCCGGAAGTTACAAATAAAAAATTACTGCCTTAAATATAAATTAGAGGAACGTTACAGAAAGAAGGATTTAATAATGAAAATAGGAAGAAATGATAAATGCTGGTGTGGCAGCGGAAAGAAATATAAAGCATGTCATATGTCTTTTGATAACCGTATCAAAGATTACTGGAACAGAGGATATGAAGTACCAGACCATTCTATGATTAAGACACCAGAGCAGATAGAAGGAATCCGTGAAGCTGGTAAGAAGAATACAATGGTTCTTGACTTTATCACTCCATATGTAAAAGAGGGAGTAAGTACAGGAGAACTCAATCGTCTTATCGAAGAATATACAAGAGAAATCGGTGGAATCCCAGCTTGTCTTGGTTATCAGGGGTATCCAAAGAGTGTTTGTATTTCTATTGATGATGTTGTATGTCATGGTATTCCAAGTGATCACCAGATTTTAAAGAGTGGTCAGATTCTTAATGTAGACTGTACTACAATTTATAATGGCTATTTTGGTGATGCATCAAGAATGTTCTGTATCGGTGACGTTTCTGAAGAGAAGAAGAAACTTGTCCGCGTGACAAAAGAATGTGTTGACCTTGCTCTTGCAGCAACAAAACCGTGGGGAACCATGGGTGATATGGGGTATGTTTGTAACAAACATGCTGTTGAGAATGGATACAGTGTCGTAAGAGAAATCGGCGGACATGGCTGTGGCGTGCAATTCCATGAAGAACCGTGGGTTAATCATATTGGGCAGCCGGATGAGGGAATCCTTTTTGTACCAGGTATGACATTTACGATTGAGCCGATGGTAAATATGGGAAAACCAGACGTATGGGAAGATGAAGATGACGGCTGGACAATCCGCACAGAAGATGGTAAGCCGTCTGCACAGTGGGAATACACAATTTTAGTGACGGAAGATGGAACAGAAATCCTCTCTCATTAATGTAATGTGTTAAACTGTTTGACTGGTAAGGTTGATTTTCCGTCAAAAAAGTAATTATTTCAAACTCCGCTCATAAAGCAGGTTGTTCCTATCTGTTTTTGCGAGCGGAGTTGTTTTGTTTTATAAATAACATTCAAAATATTAAGGTATCAGAGAGCAGATTTGTGTGTTTTCTATAGGAAGTGTATCAGGAAGTGTATCGTATACATGAATTTAGATCGTGGAGAAACAGAGGGCTGTCTATGAGATAAAAAGTGAAAAATGAAGCCAAAAGCAAAAAAATATGCAAAAAAAATTTTTAATCCTTCAAAAGAACTTGATTTTATTGCTTTAGTGTAGTAAGATAAAGTCCATAAAAATATCTAAGGTATTGACAAAGTGGTAGTGGAAGCAGAATACTTGTCATTGAGTTGATACATTAAAGATATATTTTTCATTATATATTATAAAGGAGGAAGAAATAATGAAAAAGTTTATAAGTGTAATGTTAGTCGCTGCGATGGCAGTAACTGCATTAACAGGATGTGGAAGTAATTCAGGATCTTCATCGAAAAAGGATGCGGATAAATATTATATTGGCGGTATTGGACCGACTACCGGAGCAACAGCGATTTACGGACCAGCCGTAAAGAACGGAGCACAGATTGCAGTAGATGAAATCAATGCTGCAGGTGGTATTAACGGTAAGCAGATTGAATACCGTTTTGAAGATGACCAGAACGATGCAGAGAAAGCAGTTAATGCTTACAATACATTAAAAGACTGGGGTATGCAGATGTTAGTTGGAACAACAACAACTGCTCCATGTATCGCAGTAGCTGGTAAGACAGCATCCGATAATGTATTCCAGATTACACCATCTGCTTCTTCACCAGATGTACTTTCCAGCGGAAACGGAAATGTATTCCAGGTATGTTTCACAGACCCTAACCAGGGTGTTGCTTCTGCTCAGTACATTGCAGAGAACAAGCTTGCAACTAAGATTGGTATTATCTATGATAGTTCTGATGTATATTCTTCAGGTATCGAAGAAAAATTTGAAGCAGAAGCTAAGACACAGGGGCTTAACATCGTTTCTAAGGCAGCATTTACAGCAGATTCCAAGACAGACTTTGGAACACAGCTTCAGAAAGCAAAAGATGCAGGAGCAGACTTATTGTTCTTACCTATCTACTATCAGGAAGCATCTATTATTTTAAAACAGGCAGATACTATGGGATACAAACCTAAATTCTTTGGTGTAGACGGAATGGATGGTATCCTTACAGTAGAGAACTTTGATACTAAGTTAGCAGAAGATGTCATGCTCTTAACTCCATTCGCAGCAGATGCGAAAGATAAGACAGTTCAGAACTTTGTAAAGACTTACAAAGAAAAATATAAAGATACTCCTAACCAGTTCGCAGCAGACTCTTATGATGCTGTTTACGCATTAAAGGCAGCAATCGAGGAATCTAAAGCAACTACAGATATGAGTGCTTCTGATATGTGTGATGCATTAAAAGGTGCTATGACTAAGATTAAGATGCAGGGTCTCACAGGTGGGAAAGATGGTCTTACATGGAATGAAAGCGGAGAAGTAACTAAGTCTCCTAAGGCTGTTATTATTAAGAACGGTGCTTACAAAGCAATGTAATTTAAATAATATATAGCCCAGGGAAGGGTTACCTGCGGGTAACCCTTTTTTGTATTAGGTTATATCCTTTTTTATATCACAGAAAGATTACGAGCTGATTTCTCTGTGATATAAAAAAGACATGAACTTTTTAAAGTTTCTAGAAACGCCGCATAAGCGGCATGGAGGTAAAGATGAGTTTTATATCCTATTTGATCAATGGTGTCAGTCTGGGTAGTATTTATGCAATTATTGCCCTTGGCTACACGATGGTATACGGTATCGCTAAGATGCTGAACTTCGCTCACGGCGATGTTATCATGATTGGTTGCTATATCGTTTTCGTTTTAATGGGCAGCTTTCATTTAAACTCTACCGTAAGTATTATTGCAGCGGTAATCGGCTGTACAGTACTTGGTGTAGTTATCGAGAAAATTGCGTACAAACCATTGAGAAAGGCTTCTCCGCTTGCCGTATTAATCACAGCAATCGGTGTCAGCTATTTTCTGCAGAACTTCGCATTAATTTTATTTGGTGCAGATACAAAGTCCTTTACATCGGTTGTAAGTATCCCTACAATTAAGCTTGCAGGTGGAGACCTTACAATTTCTGGTGTAACAATCGCAACTGTTATCAGTTGTATTATTATCATGGCAGCGTTAATGATTTTTATTAAAAAGTCTAAATCCGGTCAGGCAATGCTTGCCGTATCTGAAGATAAAGACGCAGCACAGCTCATGGGTGTGAATGTAAACAAGACAATTTCCCTTACATTTGCTATCGGTTCCGGATTAGCAGCTATTGCAGGTGTGTTATTATGTTCCGCTTACCCAACCCTGTCTCCTTACACGGGTGCGATGCCTGGTATTAAGGCGTTTACCGCAGCGGTATTTGGCGGTATCGGCTCTATTCCTGGAGCATTAATTGGTGGTATTTTATTGGGAGTAATCGAGATTTTAGGAAGAGCATATATTTCTTCTCAGTTATCCGATGCAATCGTATTTGCCGTATTGATTATCGTACTTTTAGTAAAACCTACGGGACTTCTTGGCAAGCAGGTTCAGGAGAAAGTGTAGGTGGCGTAAGAAATGAAGAAATCAAATATGAAAAGTATAAACAAACAGACAAAAAGTATGTTGATTACCTACGCTATGGTAATCGCAGTATTTATTATTGTAGAGATTATGATATCTACAGGAATGATGTCGAGTCTGATGCAGGGTCTTTTAGTTCCGCTTTGTATTTATTCTATCGTAGCAATCGGACTGAATCTTTGTGTAGGATATCTTGGTGAGCTGAGTCTTGGTCATGCAGGATTTATGTGTGTTGGTGCATTCTCCAGTGCGGTATTTTCCAAATGCATGATGACTTCAGGAATGAACGAGACACTTCGTTTTATTTTAGCACTTCTTATTGGTACCGTTGTTGCAGCGGTATTTGGATGGTTAATCGGTATTCCGGTTCTTCGCCTTCGCGGTGACTACCTTGCTATCGTAACACTGGCATTCGGCGAGATCATCAAGAACGTAATTAACGTTATGTATCTTGGAAGAGACAGCAAGGGATTCCATTTTTCCATTAAGGATAGTGCATCTTTAAATATGCAGGCAGATGGAAAAATGATTATTGACGGAGCAAAAGGTATCGTTGGTACACCAAACCAGTCTACCTTTGTCGTGGGTATTATTATTATTTTAATCAGCCTTTTTGTGTCCTTTAACCTTGTGAATTCAAGAACAGGACGTGCGATTATGGCAATTCGTGATAATCGTATCGCGGCAGAGTCTGTAGGTATTAATATTACAAAGTATAAACTGATGGCATTTACTATTTCTGCAGCTATTGCTGGTGCAGGTGGTGTTCTTTATGCACACAATCTTTCTACATTAACAGCCCTTCCTGCAAACTTTGGTTACAACATGTCCATCATGATTCTTGTATTCGTTGTCTTAGGTGGAATGGGAAGTTTCCGTGGTTCTATTATCGCGGCCGTTGTTCTTACAATGCTTCCGGAAGTTCTTCGTGGACTTGCTGATTACCGTATGTTGATCTACGCTATTGTATTAATTATCATGATGCTCTTTAACTGGGCACCAAAGGCAATTGAGTGGAGAGAGAAACACTCCTTTAAGAGAATGTTTGGCAAAAAAGAAAAAGCAGAGGAGGTACAGTAAAGATGGCATTACTTGAAGTAAAGAATTTAGGTATCTCTTTTGGTGGCCTTCGTGCCGTAGATCAGTTTGAAATTAACATTAAAAAAGGCCAGCTTTACGGTCTCATTGGCCCAAACGGTGCCGGAAAGACAACTATATTTAATATGCTGACTGGTGTATATAAACCAACAGATGGTATCATCAAGTTAGATGGAGAAGACTTAGTTGGAAAGAAAACGATTGAGATTAACAAAGCAGGTATTGCGAGAACATTCCAAAATATCCGTCTGTTTTCTCAGCAGTCCGTTCTTGATAATGTAAAGATTGGATTGCATAATCAATACAAATATTCCACTTTGACAGGTATTTTACGTTTGCCAAAGTACCGCAAGATGGAAAGAAAAATGAACGAGAAGGCAATGGAGCTTTTAAAAGTATTTGAACTTGATGATAAGGCAGATTTTCTTGCATCGAATCTTCCATATGGAGAACAGCGTAAGTTAGAGATCGCCAGAGCACTCGCGACAAATCCAAAGCTTCTTCTGTTAGATGAGCCTGCGGCTGGTATGAACCCAAATGAGACAATCGAGCTTATGGATACTATCCGTTTCGTTCGTGATAATTTTGATATGACAGTATTATTAATTGAACATGATATGAAACTGGTTTCAGGAATCTGTGAGGAACTTACCGTATTAAACTTTGGTCAGGTACTTGCACAGGGTAAGACAAAAGATGTTTTAAATAATCCGGAAGTTATCAAGGCATATCTTGGAGAATAGGAGGAAAGAACTTTATGGCAATGCTTGAAGTAAAAGACCTTGAAGTATATTATGGGATGATTCAGGCCATCAAAGGGATTTCCTTTGAGGTAAATCAGGGAGAAGTTATCGCTCTTATCGGTGCGAATGGTGCCGGAAAGACAACAACTCTTCAGACGATCACCGGTATGCTTCAGGCAAAGAAGGGACATATTCTGTTTGAAGGACAGGATATTACAAAAGTACCAGGACATAAAATCGTAACAATGGGAATGGCTCATGTGCCGGAAGGAAGACGTGTATTTGCCAACCTTTCTGTATATGAGAACCTGAAGTTAGGCGCATACACAAGAAAAGATAAGAACGAGATCGCACAGTCTCTTGAAATGGTATATGAAAGCTTCCCTCGTTTAAAAGAGAGAAGAAATCAGTCCGCCGGAACTCTTAGTGGTGGAGAACAGCAGATGCTCGCCATGGGTAGAGCGTTAATGTCCAAACCAAGAATTGTTTTAATGGATGAGCCTTCTATGGGTCTGTCCCCAATTTTTGTAGATGAGATTTTTAAGATTATTCAGAAGATTTCTGCGGAGGGAACAACCGTCCTTCTTGTAGAGCAGAATGCGAAAAAGGCATTGGCAATTGCAGACAGAGCATATGTTTTAGAAACAGGAAAGATTGCTCTTAGCGGGGATGCAAAAGAACTTATGAATAATGAGTCTATTAAAAAGGCATATTTGGGAGAGTAGGTGTTACAATGAAACATACAGTAATTACGATTGCAAGAAGTTATGGAAGCGGTGGAAGAACTTTAGGCAAGCTTTTAGCAAAGGAACTCGGTATTCACTGTTATGACAGGGAACTGCTCCGTATGGCTTCCGAGCAGAGCGGCATCAATGAAGCTTTGTTTGGACAGGTAGACGAGAAGGTGAAGTCTCTTCCGCTGTTTGGTATCAGTAAGAAGATTTACAAGGGTGAAGTATTCCCGCCGGAAAGCGATGACTTTGTATCTGACGATAATCTTTTTAACTATCAGGCCAAGGTAATTAAAGAAGTGGCAGCAGAAGAATCTTGTGTTATTATCGGACGATGTGCAGACTTTATCTTAAAAGATAATCCGAACGTAATCCGCTTATTTTTCTATGCCCCAAGAGAAGACTGTATTACCCGTGTAAAGACACAAAACGGCGGTAAAGAGAAGGATATTATCCGCAAGATTGAAAAGACAGATAAATATCGTTCAGACTATTATAAATATCATACTGGTAAGGACTGGAATGATTCCAGAAACTATGATTTCTGTTTAAATACTGCAAGCATGAGCTATGAAAAGCTTGTGGCAGTTGTAAAAGCATATATTGAACAGTATGCTTAATTTCCATGTATAAAAAAACAAATTCCTCCCATACTGAAGAAAGGAAATATTTTCAAGATTCAGTAAGGAGGAATTTTTTTATGAAAAAAGGTTTTAATATTGAAGATGTACATGGACTCGAAGTGTTAGATTCGAGAGGAAATCCTACGGTAGAGGTTACAGTGCGATTAGAAAGCGGTGCGATGGGAAAGGCTATTGTGCCATCGGGAGCCTCGACAGGACGTTTTGAGGCAGTTGAGCTTCGGGATGAGGAAAAGCGTTTCGGAGGGAAAGGCGTGGAGCGCGCCGTCACCAACGTAAATACAAGAATCTGTGACCGTCTATGTGGCTGTAATGCCTTAGAACAGAGGGAAATTGACCGTATTTTAAGGGAGGCAGACGGCACAGAGAATAAGAGTCGATATGGTGCTAATGCTATTTTAGGTGTTTCTCTAGCTGTAGCGAGAGCGGCAGCAGATGGGCTTGGTCTCCCGCTTTACCGCTATGTTGGCGGAGTAAACGGCAAAGTATTGCCGGTGCCGATGATGAATGTCATTAACGGCGGATGTCATGCGAAAAATTCAATTGATTTTCAGGAATTTATGATTATGCCGGCAGGAGCAGAAACGTTTTCCGAAGGAATTCAGATGTGTGCAGAAATTTATCAGCAGTTAAAAAAGACACTTTCTGAAAAAGGTTACTCTACCGGTGTGGGGGATGAAGGTGGATTTGCTCCAGATTTAGATTCCGCACAGGCGGCATTGGAAATTTTGCAGGAGGCAACAACACTTGCCGGATATGAGCCAGGAGAAGATATCTTTTTCGCGATGGATGCGGCGGCTTCTGAATTATATGATGAAAATACAAAGCGGTATTATTTTCCGGGAGAAAGCCGGATGCGGGAAAAAGAAATTTGCAGGAATGCAGAAGAAATGGTGCAGTATTATGAAGAACTTGTAGAACAGTTTCCATTAATTTCTATTGAAGATGGGCTGAGTGAAGAAGATTATGCTGGATGGAAAGTACTTACTTACCGTTTGGGTGAGAAAGTACAACTTGTCGGGGATGACCTGTTTGTAACTAATGTAAAGAGATTATCGGACGGTATTGAGAAGGGAATCGCCAATGCAATTTTAATAAAGCCAAACCAGATTGGCACATTATCAGAGACATTAGATGCGATTTTAATGGCACAGAAAGAGGGCTATCGCACGATTATTTCTCATCGGAGCGGAGATACCGAAGATACAACCATTGCAGATCTGGCGGTAGCAGTAAATGCCGGACAGATTAAGACAGGCGCACCGTGCCGTGCAGAACGTACCGCAAAGTATAATCAGTTAATGCGGATTGAAGAAGAACTTGGAAATAATGGAAGCTATGGCAGATAGGGAGAGAAAAAGGAAATAAAGAGAACGAAAGTTGTATTACAAAAGCTAAAAAATGAAGGAATTGTGAGAAAAAAATTATTTTCTGTCTATTTCGACTTTACTTCTGAAAAAATGTAGTCTAATATAGAAATGTATTTTTTCATAAGCAATAGATATAGGAGGAGAGAAAATGAAAAAATTACTGGCATTTATTTTAGCCGCTGTAATGACAGCATCACTTTGTGCCTGCGGATCTTCCAAAGGCGGAGCAGAAGGTTCCACATCAGCGAAAGGAAGTTCGGCAGCAGGAGAGGCAGTAGCCGCATCCGATATTAAGGTTGGATGTATCATGATTGGTGATGAGAATGAAGGTTACACTGAGGCACATTTAAAAGCAGTAGAAGAGATGAAGAAGAATCTTGGACTTTCTGATGATCAGGTAGTTATCAAGACAAACATCAAAGAAGACGAAGGCTGTTACGATGCAGCAGTTGACTTAGCAGAACAGGGATGTAACATCGTCATTGCAAACAGTTTTGGACATGAAAGTTATATTCTTCAGGCCGCAGCAGATTATCCGGACGTACAGTTCTGTCATGCAACAGGATATCAGGCAAAGAGCAGCGGACTTTCTAACATGCATAACTTCTTTACCAGAATCTATGAATCCCGTTATTTATCCGGTGTTGTTGCTGGTATGAAGTTAAATGAGATGATTAAAAATGGCGAAGTTTCAAAAGATAAATGTAAGATCGGTTATGTAGGGGCTTTCCCATATGCAGAGGTTATCAGTGGATTTACTTCTTTCTATCTTGGAGTAAAATCTGTTTGTGATTCCGCTACAATGGAAGTAAAATATACAAATAGCTGGGCATCTTTTGACCTTGAAAAAGAATGTGCAGAACAGTTAATCGCAGATGGCTGCGTACTTATCAGCCAGCATGCAGATACAACAGGAGCACCTACAGCTTGTGAAGCAAAGAAGGTTCCTTGTGTAGGATATAACATTGATATGATTCCTACAGCACCAGATGCAGCACTTACTTCTGCAACAATCAACTGGGGTCCTTATTACACATATGCAGTTCAGAGTGTTATTGATGGAACGGCCATCGAGACAGACTGGGCAAAAGGTGTAAAAGACGGAGCAGATGCAATCACAGAGCTTAACGATAAGACAGTTGCTGAGAGAACAAAGGAAGCAGTAGAAGAAGCACAGAAGGGAATCGAAGATGGAACTCTTCATGTATTTGATACTTCTAAGTTCACAGTTGGCGGCAAGACTCTTGAAGAACTCGTAGAATCTGGTGACAAGGACGCAACAAAATTAAAAGATTATATCAAAGATGGATATTTCCACGAATCTGATGTAGAAAGCGGAATGCCTTCAGCACCAGCATTCACATTTATCATTGATGGAATTAACTCCATTACAAAGTAATTTAACAATACAATCAATGACAAGGGCAGAGCGGTCATTATGGCGGCTCTGCCCGATTTTCAGTCATGGAATAAAACAGAATTTTTGTTTACAGTAAAATCAAAGAAGAAAGTAGCCAGTCTTTTTTGACTTGCCTATAAACAAATGCATGTACTCACGGAATAAGGAGTAAAAATATTTTTTGAGTACATAAAATCAGATAATGGAGGAATATAAAGTTGGAACAGACATATGCCATAGAATTAAAAAATATCACAAAACGATTTGGCAAGATTGTCGCAAATGA
>OCPQ01001463.1_pt1 | contig 10092 bp, 9 predicted proteins | sample 1538251 | NCBI WGS metagenome assembly OCPQ01 (sample SAMEA2580249, study PRJEB22360) | human gut metagenome | biome: human gut; feature: human-associated habitat; material: faeces | place: Denmark | collected 2008/2010 | reverse complement strand
CATCCTGATGACCGGCATGACCACCATGTCCAATGCCGTCGAGCCGCTGCAGGGCGAGGCATGGTTCACCAACCTCTTTGTCCGCTTCTCCAACCCCATCCTCGGCGTTCTGGTGGGTGCACTGGTCACTGGCATCATCCAGAGCTCCAGTGCCAGCGTCGGCATCCTGCAGGCCCTGAGCGCCACCGGTGTCATCACCTACGGCAGCGCCATCCCCATCATCATGGGCCAGAACATCGGCACCTGTGTGACGGCGCTGCTCTCCTCTGTGGGCGCGAACAAGAACGCCCGCCGCGCCGCCATGGTCCATCTCTACTTCAACATCATCGGCGTCACGGTCTTTCTGGCCGGTTTTTACGGCCTGAACGCTGTGGTGCACTTCGACTTTGTGAATGAGACCATCGCCGCATGGGGCATTGCCGTCGTGCACTCTGCCTTCAACATCGCGGCTACCCTCATCCTGCTCCCCTTTGCGAATGTTCTGGAAAGGCTGGCCATCCTCACCATCCCCGACGACGCCCAGAAAGAGAGCTTTGCCCTGCTGGACGATCGTCTGCTGAACACCCCCGCTGTGGCGGTGGCCCGCGCCCGTTCTGCCACCGCTGATATGGCCGAGCTGGCCCGTGTGGGCGTCATGCAGGCCATGAGCCTGACCCATACCTGGGACGACACGCTGGCTCAGAAGGTCCGGGACGAGGAGAGCAAGGTGGACCAGTACGAGGACGCACTCGGCACCTATCTGGTCAAGCTCTCCAGCCGTGAGCTGAACCACGCAGACAGCCAGAGCGTGAACACCCTGCTCCATACCATCAGCGATTTCGAGCGCATCAGTGACCATTCCGTGAACCTTCTGGAATCTGCGCAGGAGATGCACACCAAAGAAATCAACTTCTCCGCCGACGCCCGCGAGGAGCTGCAGGTGCTTGAGGATGCCGTGCAGGATGTGCTGAACCGCACCACCGACGCCTTCCGCAAGGACGACCTGCATCTGGCCAGCAAGGTGGAGCCTATGGAGACCGTCGTGGACGAGCTGGTGCGCGCCATCAAGGCGCGTCATGTCGCCCGTCTGCAGGCCGGCAGCTGCTCCATCGAGTACGGCTTCGTGCTGGAGGATCTGCTGACCAATTACGAGCGCGTCTGCGACCACTGCAGCAACGTGGCCGTCGCCCAGATCGAGGTGGCGCAGGACAGCTTCGACACCCACGCCTACCTCAACGACCTGCGCAGCGGCCACGCTTCCACCAAGGAGAGCGAGCAGTTCCAGCGCCGTCTGAACCGCTACCGCGAGCGCTACCTCTTCCCCGATGAGGCTGCTCCGGATGAAACGGAGGATAAACAGGCATGATCTATATCGTAGAAGACGATGCAGCCATCCGTGAATTGGAACAATATGCATTGCAGTCCAACGGCTACGAGGCCGTGGGCTTTGAGTCCTCGGAGCCATTCTGGCAGGCCGTCCACACCACGCCGCCGGAGCTGGTCATTCTGGATGTGATGATGCCCGGCGAGGATGGCTTCTCCATTCTGAAAAAGCTGCGCGCCGCCCCTTCCCTGCGGCGTCTGCCCATCATCATGATAACGGCCAAGTCCAGCGAGCTGGACACGGTGCGCGGCCTTGACTGCGGCGCAGATGACTACATCACCAAGCCCTTCGGCATCATGGAGTTCCTGAGCCGGGTGCGTGCAGCACTCCGCCGGGCTGAGCCGGAGGCACGGCCCAACGTCTACAGCTTCCGGGAGATCCTTCTCGACAACGCCCGTCACAGCGTCACCGTCAGCGGCACGCCGGTAGAGCTGACCTACAAAGAGTACAGCCTGCTCCGGCTGCTGCTGGAAAACACGAATCTCGTCGTCACTCGCGAGACCATCCTGCAGGTGGTGTGGGGCACCGACATCTCGGTGGAGAGCCGGACGGTGGATATGCACATCCGCACCCTGCGCAAGAAGCTGGGCGATGCCGGAAAGTACATCTGCACGGTGCGGAAGGTCGGTTACAAGCTGACCGACAGCGAGGAGGAGCTTGAGCAATGAAACCACGCAGCATGGAAGAAAAAATAAGTTATCTGCTGTTTCTGATGGGCTTTGCCGGCCTGCTGTGCACCGCTGCGCTCTGCATTTTTGTGTTCCACAAGGCTTTCCGGGCGCAGGCGTGGACAGCCCTCGAGCGGGAGGCCGATCTCGTGGCCGCCGGGTGCACACAGGTGGATGACCCCAGCCAGTTGAAGGCTTATGTGAACGGCTCGCTGCGCATCACCCTTATCGCGTCGGACGGCAGCGTGCTCTTCGAGTCTGCGACGGATCAGCCGATGGAGAACCATCTGCGCCGCCCTGAGATCCAGCAGGCCATGAAGAGCGGCGTCGGCCGTGACTGCCGCGACTCCCAGACGATGGGCTATGAGACTTATTATTACGCCATGCTGCTGCCCGACGGGGACATCCTCCGTGTGGCGCAGGACTCCGAGACCATCTGGTCCATCTATGATGCTGCCCTGCCCGCCATCGTTCTGAGCTGCTTTCTGATGATGGGTGCCGCCGCCATCATCGCTGGGCTGCTGACTAAGAGCCTCGTTCAGCCCGTGCTGAAGATGACCGACGACCTTGACCACATTCAGGAGAATGTTCCCTACAAAGAGCTGATCCCCTTTGCGGAGAACATCCATTCCGACCGGATGCTGCGGGAAAACAACGAGAAGATGCGGCAGGAGTTCACGGCCAACGTCAGCCACGAGCTGAAGACGCCCCTGACCAGCATTTCCGGCTATGCCGAGCTGATCGAGACCGGGATCGCTAAGCCCGAGGACACCCCGGATTTTGCCCACAAGATCCATGTAGAGGCCAGCCGGATGATCCAGCTGGTCAACGATATTCTCCAGCTCTCGAACCTCGACAACGTCAGCGAGACGGGGGCTTCCCCCGCCATGGAGACGTTCGATCTTCTGGATGTGGCCCGGGAGTGTGTGGAGCGCCAGAAGGTCAACGCCCGCCGCTCTTACATCTCCCTGACCTACCTCGGCGAGAGCGCCCCCGTGACGGGCAGCCGGAGCCTGCTGGATGAGCTGTGCCAGAATCTCTGCGACAACGCCATCCGCTACAACCGTCCCGGCGGCAAGGTCCAGATCATCACGGTCTGCACCCGGGACGGTCACTGCACCCTGACCGTGAAGGACAATGGCATCGGCATCCCGAAGGAGGCGCAGGCCAGCGTCTTTGAGCGCTTCTACCGGGTGGACAAGAGCCGCAGCAAAGCCACCGGCGGCACCGGTCTGGGTCTGGCCATCGTCAAGCACATTGCCCGCATCCATAACGCCCGCATCAAGCTGGATAGCGCCGTGAACGAGGGAACGACCATCACCGTTATCTTTGAGTCTGTAAATTCTTAAAACTGCATAAGCCTTACGTCTGCCCGGATCTCCGGGCAGACGTTTTTTGTTGTGAGGCCAAGATCTCCGTCCCGCAGGGCCTGATAGGCCCCGAGGCCGGAAACATCCAGCCCCAGCGTCCAGCAGCGGCGGATGGTATCCTCGCAGAGTGTTTTCAGCTCCTTCTCCGCGTCCGGGGGCAGCTCACCTCGGGCGAGAGCATTCACCCGGAGAAGAAAACCCTCCTCTTCCCGCTCCACGCCGCAGAAGGCCCGGTGCAGGCGGAGCGTTCCCGCGCTCAGCATAAAGCGGTGCTCCCCGGCAGTCGTCCGGCTCCTGCCCTGCAATAACAGTGCCATCTCGGTCTGTGCTTCGGTCAGCTGAGCAGTCTGCTCTGGGGTCACGACGAGAGCCTCGGGCCTGCAGTGTGCCCCCTCCTCTTCCAGCTCCACGATGGGCAGGACGAAGCCGCCGCCCTGCTCATACAGCCGGGGCGCGGAAGGCGCGGAATTTTTGACGCATTGCAGGAGATTTTCGGGCAGGACATCCGACGCCCCGGCCCGTTCTTCCAGCGTCTCCACCGAAAAGCCCGCCCCGAACATCCGGGACGCCAGCCTCCCGCAGGGCTGATGCAGGAACAGCTCCTCACAGACAGGCAGCGCACGCCGCACCGAGTCCTGCTCGACAAAAAGATATTCGCAGAGCCGCCAGTCCGCCCGCTGAGGCAGGGCTTTTTCGGCGGCAGCGATGGCAGCGGAAAGCTGTGGGCCCCGGCCCACGCAGAGGCGGATGGCGGTTTCGGCCTCGGAGGAATCGGCGGAGGCCTCCGGGAACTGGTACAGCAGGCCCACCGTCCAGCTGTCGTCCTTCGTTTCGACGAGAAGGGCACGGATCATACTTTTCTCGGTATTGTCCCAGTGGAGAAAAAGGCAGAGCCAGACGGTCAGCACGCCTGCGGCCAGAAGCCGCAGCCCTTTCCGGCGGCTCATCGTGCAGCCTCCGCGCCAGCTATGCCCGAGGGCCGCCCGGCAAGCCGCTCACAGAGCAGCCGCGCTGTGCGGACAAGAAAACAGAGACGAAAGATCGCCGCCGCCAGCCAGAGGAGCAGGAATGCGGCATCGAAGCGGGAGATGCCCCCGAAGCTCCACGCCCGCAGAAGCTCATAGCCCGGATAGCCCTGCGGCGCACCAAACAAAAGTGCCAGCCCCAGCGTATAGCCGGAAGAAATGATTGCAGGGATGAGTGGAAGCCAAAGCGCTGATTTTCGACTGATATTCGAAGCATTTTTACCCGCACAAAGAAGCGGAAACGAGAAATATTCGGGATAAAAAAATGCATCCGGCAATGCGAACGACCTGCCTGCCTCGCCCATCACGAGATTCTGCCATTCCAGCTGACCTGCCAGCCCCAGCAGGCAGAATAAGCTCCCCAGCACCACGAATGCCCCGAGGACAGCGGCCATCCGGTCATACAGCTCGCAGCCGAGGCTCCATCCAGCCCAGAGGAGCAGCGGCAGCAGGCCGAAAAAGGCCATCGACGAGAACTGTTCCCAGCAGACCTGCTGGATCATCGCCGCCGTGCGGACAAGCTCCCAGAGATACCAGAACAGGAAGGCGGCGCAGCAGCAGTTACCGACAAATCCCGGACGGCGCAGGCGGGCGGCGTTCCAGGAAACGAACACCGCAAGGAGCACCAACGCCGCTGTCGCCAGCACATTCCCCAGCAGGGCGGCGCGGACAGAGCCGCTCTGCCCTGCCCTGAGGATGACGCGGCCCAGCTCTGCTGCCGCAGTGCTGAGGGCCAGTGTCCGGGCTGAAAACCCCTCTCTCTGCTGCATTTAAGACCCCCTCCTTTTCCAGATGGCGAATGGGCGGCGGGACAGCGCCCGGTAGTTGCGGCGGATGATACCATCCCCTGAAAAGACAACGCTCGAAAGGTAGGGCACCCCCATCGCGGAGAGGGACGTCAGCGCCGCCAGCACCCCCAGAGCCGCGCACACCAGCCCCACCGGCCCGGCCAGACCCGCCGCCAGCGTGACACCCAACCGCAGCAGGGTGGCAGGCTCGTACAGCGAAGGGGTGACGAAGACGGAGATGGCCGTGATGCTGGCCACGAGGATGACCGGTGTGCTCATCAGCCCGGCCCCGACGGCGGCATCGCCGATGATGAGCGCCGCCACAAGACTCACCGAGTGGCCCAGCGTCTGGGGCATCCGAAGCCCGGCCTCCCGGATGATCTCCAGCAGGAGGATGACCAGCAGCATCTCCGCGAACAGCGGAAGCGGCGTGGCCTTTTCCGCCGCCTCGATTTTATAGAGCAGCTGAGGCGGGATAAGCTCGGGCAGGTAGACTGCGAGACAGACGAAGACCCCCGGCAGGAAGATGCTGAGGTAGAACGAACCATATTTCAGGATGCGCAGGAAGGACGAAAAGAGCGCCGTAGTCGCGTAGTCGTCGAGGCAGTCGAAATTTTCGCAGAAGAGGGAGGGCAGCACCAGCGCCGAGGGACTGCCGTTGACTAAAACAACGATCTTCCCCTCGCAGAGCTTTGCCGCGGCGGAAGCCGGGCGCTCGGTGTAGCTCACCGGAGAACAGCCGACATCTGGCCGGGAAAAGCCACGGCACGAAGTAGCTGGAATCCAGCAAAAGCTCCGGCTTTGCCTCTTGGAGGGTCCGGCGCACCCGGGCCACCGCCTGCCTGCTGGCTCTGTCCCTGCAATAGCAGATGGCGTACTCGGTCTTCATGGCACAGTCGGCCTGTGCCGTCTCCATCACAAGGGTGTCGGTGCGGATAAGGCGGCGCAGCAGGCTCAGATTGACCCGCAGAAGGTCGGCGAAGCCCTCCCGGGAGCCGCGCAGGTTTCCTTCTCCGGAGGGTTCCTCCACCGACCGGGACTTGAGGCCCTGCACCGAGAAGACGATGCCCTTTTTGCACCCATCCAGCAAAAGCACCGCCATGCCGGCGGTCAGGCGGCGGACGAGGTCCTCCATCTCCTTGACCGGACTGTTCTCGGCGGGCAGACCGGAGTGGTGCATCAGAAGTTCATAGACCTGTGCGCCGCTGTGGGCCAGCTGCTCTGGCTCGAGGCCGGGCGTATGACGGGTGGCAGCGTCCAGCAGGAGCGCCCAGAGCGCTTCGAGGCTGGCCATGTTGTCGAAGAGCACGATAGCCCCCGGGCAGTGATAAAGCTCGATGCGCTTGGCATAAAAATCCGCCGAAGCGCCAAACCTAGCGTTGAGCGCCTCCAGATTCTCATCCAGCAACGAGGAAAGCTGCAGCATACGGTATCCCCCTTTGCCTGCCAGTATTCCCCCGTCGGAGTCGCTTATTCAACCCACAAGGAGGGCCTTCTGTGAAGCTTCTGATTTTTCGCACCCTGCTTATTTATCTCTGCGTCCTGTTCGCCATGCGGCTGATGGGCAAGCGTCAGCTGGGCGAGCTGCAGCCCGAAGAGCTGGTGTCCACCATCCTCATCTCCAATCTGGCGTCCATCTCCATCGAGTCGGAGGAAGTGCCGGTGACGGCCAGCCTCATCCCCCTCTTCCTCATTGCAGCTCTGGAGCTGCTGGGGTCAGCGCTGAGCTTTCGCAGCCAGAAATTTTTCAATCTGATGTCCGGCCGCCCCAAGACGGTCATTCTGGATGGACAGATCGACCAGAATGCTCTGCGCGCCCTCCGGCTGACTACAGCCGACCTGATGGAGGCCCTGCGGGGCAAGAATATCTTCGACCCCCGGGACGTCTCCTACGCCGTGGTCGAGACGAACGGCAGTCTCTCGGCAGCGCTCCGCCCCGAAAAGGAGACGGCCACCCTCGCTGACCTGCGGCTGAAGGTCGAGCACAGCCACGCCACCATCCCCTTCGTGCTGGACGGCCAAGTCCTCGAGGACAACCTCCAATGGTGCGGCAAGGACAGAAGCTGGCTCGAGCGGACCGCGCAGGCCAACACCCTGCTGCCGGAAGAGATCCTGCTTCTGGTCGGCAACGAGACGGAGGATTATTTTCTGCTGAAAAAAGAGAGCCGCCGCAAGGGCAGCTCCCGGTGAGAGGTACGGAATGAAACGGATCTATGCGTGTCTGTGCATCGTGGCGGTGCTGCTGAGCATCGCCTTCTACAGCAGCTGGCGGGTGCAGAAATTTGCCGAGGATATTTCGGATGACATCGACGACGCCGTGGAGGCCCTCCGGGACGAGGATCTCCCTGCCGCACGGCAGGCTCTGGCCGAGGGAGCAAAGCTCTGCGACGAGATGCGGGAAGGGATGAATCATCTTCTCCGCACGCAGGACTTCACGGAACTGGAGAGCGCTCTCCGCGCCGCCGACGGCCACCTCGAGATGAATGCTCCCGAGGAAGCCCTCGGCGAACTGCGCCGGGCACAGGTTCAGGTGGAAACTCTGGAATGGCTTTCCCGGAGATTCGTTTAATTAAATCTCCGAGACTCGGTTTTATTTCGTGTAATCTCCATTATCTGAAATTCATTTGCCCCAGCCTGCCGAGAAATAAGAGCCATAAACCGGATTTTAAGCAGAGAGTTTTCGTAATTTTAATTGATTCATCATTTGTTTTTCTATATGAAACGCCTCGTTCGGAGATCATCATCCTCCATCTATACCCTATATAGATTTTTATATAGGGCATCTTCGGTAATTTCCCAAAGGCTCTTCCCGTCCGGATACAGCGTGCACAAAAAAGCGCCCCATCCCCTGCCCTGCGGCAGAGAATGAGGCGCTTATGGCTTTGGAGCCAGATTATTTCTTGCGGTCGCCCATCAGCTTTTTCAGCTCATTGAAGAAGCTTTCGACGTCCGCGAACTGCTGGTAGACCGAGGCAAAGCGGACATAGGCCACCTCGTCGATCTTTTTCAGCTCCTGCATGGTCAGTTCACCGATGCGCACGCTGGTCACTTCGCGGTCGTAGGTGCTCATCAGAGTCTGCTCGATGCTGCTGACGGCGCGTTCCAGCGCTTCGTAGCTCACCGGGCGCTTGGCGCAGGCGCGAAGCATGGCGTTCAGCAGCTTCTGTCGGTCGAACGGCTCGCGGGAATTATCCTTCTTGATGACGATGAGCGGCACTGTCTCCACCACCTCATAGGTCGTGAACCGCATATGGCAGTTCAGGCACTCCCGGCGGCGGCGGATGCGCTCGCTGTCTTCGGTGGGGCGGGAATCAATGACTTTGGACTCCTCATCGCCGCAATAGGGGCATTTCATGGTCGTTCCTCCTATAGCAGTTTGCGTTTTTAATGCACAGGCAACATCCGCAAACTGTATGTCGCAAAGATGCCGTTTTGACAGGCACTATTTTTGAAAATTGCGATAAAAAATCGGGACAGATTTGCATCAGGATCCAGCGGCTCAGTTTTTCTTTGCGCCCTTGCGTTCGCTCCATGCCACCCAGGCGGAGGTGGAGACACACAGCGAGGTGTACACGCCGCTGAGCATACCCATCATCAGGGGGAAGGCAAAGGTAAAGATGCTGTCCAGACCATACAGCTTGGAGACGACGCACATCACGCCCAGCGCCATCACAGTGGTGACGGTGGTGATGATGGTGCGGCGGGCCGACTGGTTGACAGAGTGGTTGACCAGCTCTTCGAAGCTGGCCTTCTTGCCCAGCAGGCTGCGATTCTCACGGATGCGGTCGTAGACGACGACGGTATCGTTGATGGAGTAGCCGAGGATGGTCAGCATCGCCGCAATGAAGTTGCCATCCAGCGGGGCACGCAGCAGCACGAAGGTGCCGAACACCACCATCAGGTCGTTGAGCAGGGCCAGAACGGCCATCATGCCGCCGGTCAGGCCGCCGATCCTCTTGAAGCGGTATGCGATGTAGGCGAGGATGAGCACCAGCGCGAACACCACGGCCACCAGACTCTTCTGGAGGAACTTCATGCCCATTGCGGCGCTGACGTTGCTCAGAGAGAGCTGTGCGAAGGAATTGTCGGGATAGCTCTCATTCAGAGAGTCCAGCAGGGTCTGCACCTCGTCGGTGGTGACGGTCTCGGTGCCGGGCATCGAGATCTTCAGGGTCTGTTCCCCTGTTGCGACGTTCTCGCCGGTCTGCAGGGTCAGGCCATTGCTGCCCAACGCCTCGGAGGCCGTTTTCTGGACGGCAGACATCTCAAAGCTGTTCTCGTAGCTCAGGGTGATCATCGCACCGCCGGTGAACTCAGTGTCCAGATGGACGCCCAGCACCACCGCACAGAGGACGATCGCCGCCATCAGGCAGGCAGAGATGGTCAGGAAACGCTTGCGCAGACCAACGAAGTTGACCTGCTTCTTCTCGGCAGGAGTCTTGCCGGGAGCATCCGCACCGTAGAGACAGGGGTTCCGCAGGGCCTTGATGGAAGCAGCGCCCCGGATCATGGTACGGGTGGCAAAGATGCCAAACACGAAGTTGAGCAGCACGCCGGTGAGCAGCGTGTAGCCGAAGGCGTAGATGGTGCCTGCGGTCGAGGGGCCGAAGGCAAAGAAGACGAAGTGCAGGGCCTTGGCAAAGAAGCCGTCCGAGGGGCCGAAGGCACCCATCAGGACGACCGCGACGATGACGATGGTCACGTTGCCGTCGATGATAGGGGTCAGGCCGCGGGCAAAGCCGCTCTTGAGCGCGCCGTCAAGGCTCTTGCCGCTGCGCAGCTCCTCCTTGATGCGCTCGGCAGTGATGACATTGGCATCCACGCCCATACCGATGGCGAGGATGATGCCGGCGATGCCGGGCAGGGTCAGGGTGAAGC
>OCPQ01001452.1_pt1 | contig 10197 bp, 10 predicted proteins | sample 1538251 | NCBI WGS metagenome assembly OCPQ01 (sample SAMEA2580249, study PRJEB22360) | human gut metagenome | biome: human gut; feature: human-associated habitat; material: faeces | place: Denmark | collected 2008/2010 | reverse complement strand
CTGAAATCATTCAAAAGTTTATGACCGAGACTTTCCAGATTCCCTACTATCTGCGCCATGCAGTCAAGGTGCGTTATTCTCCTTATACCGCAGAATGGCGCGTGGAGGGCAAAACTGCCACCGGGCAGGGCGATATTATCTCCTCCGAGACCTACGGCACGTCCCGTGCCAACGCTTATAAGATTCTGGAAGAAACTCTGAACCTGAAAGATGTCCGCATCTATGACACCATCGAGGATGCCGAGGGCAAGCCCAAGCGTGTGCTGAACAAGCGGGAGACCATGCTGGCGCAACAGAAACAGCAGGTCATCAAGGATGCTTTTGCCAACTGGGTCTGGCAAGACCCCCAGCGGCGCATTGCGCTGGTAAAACAGTACAATGAGTTGTTCAACAGCACCAGACCCCGTGAATACGATGGCTCCCACATCCATTTTGTCGGTATGAACCCGGAGATCACCCTCCGAGAGCACCAGCGCAACGCCATCGCTCATGTGCTTTATGGCGGTAATACGCTGCTTGCGCACGAAGTTGGCGCAGGCAAAACCTACGAAATGGCGGCATCCGCCATGGAAGCAAAACGGCTGGGGCTGTGCCAGAAAAGCCTTTTCGTAGTGCCCAACCATTTGACGGAGCAGTGGGCAAGCGAGTTTCTGAACCTCTACCCCAATGCCAAGCTGCTGGTAGCACGGCGCAAGGACTTTGAGACTGCCAACCGCAAAAAATTCTGTGCCCGCATCGCCACCGGGGACTACGATGCCGTCATCATCGGGCATAGCCAGTTTGAGCGCATCCCGCTGTCCTTTGAGCGGCAGGAACGTATCATTCAAGAACAAATTGATGAAACGCTTGCCGCCATCAACGAACTGAAAGCCCACGCAGGCGAGAATTTCTCCATCAAACAGATGGAAAAGACCCGCAAAACGCTGGAAACCAAGCTGGAAAAACTGCGCTCCGATGAGCGCAAGGACGATGTAATTACCTTTGAGCAACTGGGTGTTGACAGGCTTTTTGTGGACGAGAGCCATTTTTACAAGAACCTCTTTTTGACCACAAAAATGCGGAATGTCGCTGGATTATCCACCAGCGAAGCCCAGAAATCCAGCGATATGTTCGGCAAGTGCCGCTATCTGGACGAGATCACCGGCGGGCGTGGCGTGGTATTCGCTACCGGCACCCCGGTGAGCAACTCCATGACCGAGTTGTACACGGTCATGCGGTACCTCCAGTACAGCACCTTGCAGCAGAAAAAGCTGACGCACTTCGACTGCTGGGCATCCACCTTTGGTGAGACGACCACGGCCATTGAGCTTGCCCCGGAGGGCTATACTTTAATAGGACGATAAACTTGATTGTCCTAAATTGAAAGATTCCATAAGAAAGGAGGTAGAACAAATGCCTAAAGAACCAAAAATCACCGCACTCTATGAGCGTTTGTCAAGAGATGATGATCTTGCTGGTGAATCGAATTCCATCACCAACCAAAAGAAATATCTGGAAGATTACGCCCAAAAGAACGGCTTCAAGAACATCTGCCATTTTACAGATGATGGCTTTTCAGGTGTGAATTTCAATCGTCCCGGCTTTCAATCTCTAATAAAAGAGGTAGAAGCAGGAAATGTCGAAACGCTGATTGTTAAGGACATGAGCCGCTTAGGACGAAATTATCTGCAAGTCGGTTTTTATACGGAAGTTCTGTTCCAACAGAAAAACGTCCGATTCCTTGCAATCAACAACAGCATCGACAGCGACAATGCTTCAGACAATGATTTTGCTCCGTTTTTGAATATTATGAACGAATGGTATGCCAAAGACACGAGCAATAAAATCAAGGCTGTGTTCGATGCCCGGATGAAAGATGGAAAACGTTGCAGCGGCTCTATTCCGTATGGATATAACCGTTTGCCAAACGACAAGCAGACACTTGTTGTTGATCCGGTGGCATCCGAAGTCGTAAAGCGCATTTTTCTTCTTGCGAACGAAGGAAAAAGCCCACGGACAATCGCAGAACTGTTGACAGAGGAAAAAGTCCTGATTCCTGCTGCATACGCAAAGAAATATCACCCGGAGCAGTACAATGGGACAAAGTTCTCCAATCCGTACCTGTGGGGCACCTCCTCCGTAAGAACAATTTTAGGTCGGCAGGAATATCTGGGACACACTGTTTTACGAAAATCTGTAAGTACAAATTTCAAACTTCACAAGAGAAAAGAAACAGATGAAGATGAACAGTACGTTTTCCAGAACACGCATGAACCGATTATATCGCAAGAACTTTGGGATAGTGTTCAGAAACGCAGATGCCGAGCGAATCGTGCTTCTGCTTGGGGAACGCACACCAACCGTTTAAGCGGGTATCTGTATTGTGCCGACTGCGGCAGAAGATTGACCTTGCAAACACACTACAGTAAAAAGGATGGGTCTACTCAATATTCTTATCGTTGTGGTGGATATGCAAGTCGGGTGAATGGTTGTACTGCCCATTCAATCAGCGCCGATAATGTTGAAGCCCTGATATTGGCATCGGTCAAACGCTTTTCGAGGTTTGTTCTAAAAGATGAAGAAACCTTCGCTTTGGAACTGCAATCACTTTGGAGAGAGAAATGTGAAGAAAAGCCGAAGCAGAATCAATCGGAATTGAAACGTTGTCAAAAACGCTATGATGAGCTTTCTGCCCTTATTCGTAGTCTGTACGAAAATCTTATGGCTGGACTGTTGCCCGAACGACAGTACAAGCAGCTGATGGCACAGTATGATAGCGAGCAGGCAGAATTGGAATCGCAGATGGAAACGATGAAATCCGAAATTGCCGAAGATAAATCAAGTTCCGCTGATATTCGGCATTTCATTTCGCTGATTCGCAAGTGCAAAAATCCAACAGAAATCTCCGATTCAATGTTTAACGAACTTGTCGATAAAATCGTTGTTTATGAAGCCGAGGGTGCAGGCAATGCCCGCACACAAAAGGTTGACATTTATTTCAACTATGTCGGCCAAGTCGATATTGCTTATACCGAGGAAGAACTTGCCGAACTGAAAGTGCAGAAAGAGCAGGAAGAACGGCAGCGCATGGAAAAACAGCGCAAACGTGAAAAAGCCTACCGAGAAAAGCGAAAGGCAAAGAAAATCGCTGAAAACGGTGGCGAGATCATTAAAACCAAAACGTGTCCGCACTGCGGGAAGATGTTTACACCTACGAGCAACCGACAGATTTTCTGTTCAAGAGACTGCTGGAATCAGGCAAGACAGGAGCAAAAGGAAGCGGCTAGAGAAGCCGAGAGAGGAGGTCATTACTACCGGCAACGTGCCTGTGCCGTATGCGGTCACTCCTACTGGCCTACACACAGCCAGCAGGAATTTTGTTCCGATGAGTGCAGGAGAATTAACCACAACAGGAAAACCTTGGAATTCTATCACAAGAAAAAAGGAAATCCAAAACCTGACCCAGAAGCAGTCCCAACGCCGAAACCAAAGGAGGACAATGCAGCATGACTACCATGAAAAATTCCATCCATGACAACGCCAACGGTCTGGACTACACCCTTGTCAACGACCACTATCTGCCGAACCTGACCGCAGCAGCCCCAACAGAGCAGCACCCCACCGGGCGGTGGGGCCGCTTACATAAAAGGTATCTGAAAGAACATCATCCCATCCGGTACAATCAACTGCTCCTGTCCGGGGAGCTGGGTAGCTACCTTGCCAAGCTGGACAAACAGGCCGAAGAACAGCTTGCCCTAATCATCCGGCAGATGCAGGAAGCCGAGGGCGTGACCGAAGCCCTGAAAGCAGCCAATCAACTGGATTGGGTGCGCCGGATGAACAGTATCCGAAACCGTGCCGAGGAGATCATCAAGACTGAACTGATCTTTGTATAAGGAGGTGCCCACGATGGCTGTGCTGAAACCGATGCTGAAACTTGCCCTTCTCCCGCTGCTTCTGCTGCTGATTCTGGCGCAGTGGGTGGGTATCTTCCTCACGACATTCTCCACGATCCTGACGAATCTGCTGGCGGGACTGTTCTTCTTCGTGGCTCTGGCAAGCTGGGTCATGAAGCTGACAGACGGCGGCGAAGTCCTGAAAATGCTGATTACCGCATTTGTGGTTTTCGTCCTACCTTACATAGCGATGTCGATCATCGCAAAAATCTCTATTTTCGCTGAGGAACTCCGGGATTTTCTCCAATCCTGAGTTCAAGACCGCCCTGCACAACGCACGGCGGTCTTTTTGCTACATCGGGTCTGCACAGGGCAGGCCCTTTTTTTATACGGAGGAACAAGCCTATGAAACTGACGTTTGAAGAAAAGAAGCTGCTCTACACCTATGGCTGCGCCGATCTGGAACTGACCCGCAAGCGGCTGTACGAGATTGCCGGGCTGACGGTTGACCCCAATCAGAACAAGCTGGTGTATGACTTCTGCCGGAAGCTGGAGGACGAAACGCTGGCAGACTGGTACGACCAGATGTTCTACTTTGTCCGTGCCGAGATGGAGCATTATACCATGATGCAGAAAATGTCACGGGACATCGAGGAGGACGAGGACTGGGGCCCGACCATCTTTGACGAATCCGAGGAGGAAGAACTGATTGACGATGTTTAAGCTGGAGACCATGATCTACGCCAGTGAGGACGGAACGAACAGCGTGTTTACGCTGAATCCCGTCTTGCAGAAACAGCTTGCCGCTCTTGCCACACAGCACCCGGAGGTGTGCCAGCGGAAGTCAAGGGGCGAAACTGGCGGGGTGACGTATCAGGTAAAGCACCTTAATTGGGCCGTGACAAGCGCAAATTGATTTTTGAACAGATTGAATTTTTTCAATCTGTTACATAAAATATCGAAAGTACGTTATTACTGGATTGGACAAAAATTGAAAAAAGTATCAATATATGATAAACTAAAATAGATTCTGGCCATCGATCCATCGTCTGATGGTGCTAATAGGTATTGATCCTAGGCCGGTTTCTAATTAAGCGTGATGATACGAAAGTATCAGGGAGGACTTAAATAGCCATGGAAAAAACGATTTGTGAACTGTTTGCTGGTGTTGGAGGATTTCGTCTCGGATTTGATAGATTAAATACCGGATGGAGAACAACGTGGTTTTCTCAGTGGGAACCGGGTGCAAGTAAACAATGGGCACATGACTGTTATGTTAAACATTTTGGAGAATGTACCGATTTGAACGGTGAATTGCACACGGGTGATGATATTAGCACTGTGAACAAGGATGCGATTCCATCTCATACGCTCCTTGTTGGCGGATTTCCTTGTCAGGATTATAGTGTTGCTCACACTTTGGCTTCTTCAAAAGGAATCGAAGGTAAGAAAGGTGTTCTTTGGTGGCAGATTCGGGATATTCTCATTGCAAAAAATGCTCCTTTTTGCATCTTTGAAAATGTTGATCGGCTACTAAAGTCTCCTGCAAGTCAGCGGGGACGCGATTTTGGCATTATCTTATCTTGTCTGAACGATTTGGACTACTCTGTTGAGTGGCGTGTTGTGAATGCTGCGATTTATGGAGCTGCACAACGGCGACGTAGAACGTTTATTTTCGCATATAAAAATTCTACAGAATATGGTCAAAAGATGAATGATGAGGATTCGACACAGCTTATCACTAGAACTGGTTTGATGGCAAGAGCTTTTCCTGTGCGTGATGCAGTTAAATTGAGGACAACATCCCTGCCTAAAGATGTTGTCGAAACATCTGACAGTTTTGCATTCCTTTTTGATAACGCTGGTTATATGCATAAAGGAGTGATTTACACTACACCGGTAAACGAAATCGAAGAAGAACCCATTCTCCTTGGTGAGATTCTTGAGCATGGAGCAGCTGAATCTTTCTATATTACCGATGATAAAAGAATGGCAAAGTGGATTTATCTAAAAGGCGCAAAGAAAATCCAGCGAAAATCTGCAAGCGGCCACGAATACACTTTTTCCGAAGGTCCGATTGCTTTCCCCGATCCTTGGGATAGACCTGGTCGAACAATGCTTACCAGCGAATCCACTTTGAATCGAAGCACACATGTTGTGACCGACCCCGGGACGGGAAAACTTCGGACGCTTACACCAGTCGAAGCTGAAAGACTTCAGGGATTTGATGATAATTGGACGAATACTGGTATGCCGCAGAGAATGAGATTCTTCTGCATGGGAAATGCACTGGTCGTTCCGATGATTACACGAATGGGTAGAATTCTTGATGGAATCATTGAATTAGAAAAATAACACATAGAAAGGAACTGATTATATGCCTCCTGTGGAACGTCGTATGAAAGATGTTCTTCGTTGTCCTGAAAAGCAAAACAATTACGATGAAACAGATATTCATTCGATTTTTCAGTATGCCTTAGGTATTGAAGGAAAAACATTGCTGACTATTTTACAAGAAGCAGGGCTTACAGAAGAAGAAATTGCGTGGGTTCATTCCAAGGAGTCCGATAAGGGTTTGCCCGGAAAAATAGTTGAGGCATCGTATTTTGGCTATGAGCTCAATAGTCGGCAAGAGGCGGATTTTGAAACTGTCGGTGCAGAGTTAAAAACAACAGCTGCAGATTATGACAATGCGACAGCTCGGTATAAGTCGGGTGAAACAATAAGCGTTACACAAATAGATTTTCGCAGACCAGTTGAGACAGACTTCTATGCGTCACATCTATACGATAAATTAAGGATGCTGATAGTTATCTTTTATCATCGTGATAGAACTTTAGCATCTAAATTGCTATATAGAGTATTTTTTGCGAGTCTATTTTGTCCCTCGGAAGAAGATATTGCAATCATCAAAAGTGACTATCGAGAAATAATCCAGAAAATTCGGGCAGGAAAAGCCAACACTCTTTCTCGTAGCGATGGTACATATTTGAGTACAGCGCCGAAGGCGAGAAGGCATACCAATATGGTCACTCCTTATTACGGTGGAGAACGAATCGTTAAGCGTAGTTATACGTTGCGAAAAGAGTATGTGAATGTAATTCTGAATGGATATTATACTCGCCGTGAGCCAGAGGAACATTTAATAACAGACCTTCATGAACTGGATCGCATGAGTTTTGCTCAGATTATTCAGGGACGTTTTGGGCAGTATGTTGGCTGGGATATTTGGGATATTGTTGGAACTTTAAATCTCCACGCTGCACAAACGCGAGATGAACTGGGATTTCCTGATATTCCAGTAGGGGTCATGAATAAGGCCACTCTCCCAGTTATCACAGCAAGGATGCTAGGATTAAGATCTTTAAAATGCGAAGAATTTACTAGAGCAGGTATTGTTGTTAAAACAGTTTTCTTCAACCGGCATGGTATAAATAGAGAAAAATTCAGGCTCAGCGATGTAGACTTTATGGAAATCTATAATGCGCCAGCACCTCATATTGAAATGGAAACTGATGATGACGGAAACGAGGAAGAAGTCTATCGAACAGGCTGGGAGGAAAGCGAGCTTTTTGCACAGCTTGATAGCATAAAGTATCTATTTGTCGTTTTCCAAGAGGATGCTGATGGAGATATAATTTTCAAGGGGAGCAAGCTGTGGGCTATGTCAGATGAAGATATAGAAGAAGCTCATCAAGACTGGATGGATATCAAAGATGTACTCACCAGTGGTGTGCAATTGCGAATTGGCGATGATGGCCGTACATATAATAACTTCCCCGGAGTTGCTGAAGCCAGATGTATTCATTTGCGACCTCACGGAGCAAAAGCATTTTATGTGAATACTGATGGCACTTCATGGGGAAACGGATGCATTGGTGACACAGAGCCGCTACCAGATGGCCGAAGAATGACAAGGCAGTCCTATTGGTTAAACAATAGTTTCGTTCGTGAGATTGTTCGCGATTTAATTACTGTAGAATGACTTAAAAGCAGAGATGCGTGTCATTGCAAAGGCGGTGACTAGTTGAAACACCCAAAATCATATGATTCAACTGCTGAGACTCGAAAACGAATGTCGCATGTGAAGTTGAAGAAGGGTTATGAAGAAGTAGTGCTCGCCAAAGCATTATGGCATAAAGGTTATCGCTATCGCCTTAACTACAAAGGGCTGCCGGGGTCACCAGATATAGCGATTATAAAGTACAAGGTAGCAATATTTGTTGATGGTGAATTTTGGCATGGCTATAAGTGGGACGAGAAAAAGGATAAAATCAAACGGAACCGTGAGTATTGGATTCAGAAAATCGAGGAAAATATGGCTAGAGATAGTCGGGTAGACGAAGAACTGAAAGCAATGGATTGGATTCCAATTCACTTTTGGTCACAAAGTATCCGAAAGAATATTGACGAATGTGTACAAGTGGTTTCTGATTGTGTCCTTGAGCAAAAAATAAGGAATATTGAATCTCGTGTGTGAAATGTGACAGATAGGAGGTGTGTAGTCGTGGCTGAAACTTTATCTGGTGTCAACGGAAAAATTATCCAATGGGCGCGCGAGTATTACAATATGAGTTATGAAGAGGCAGCCCAACGAATTGGAGTGGATGTGGATAAGTACAAAAACTGGGAAAATGGTACAGATTATCCAACCTATGCGAAATTAAGAAAAATCAGTGATGCCTTTCATAAGCCAAGTGCATTGTTCTTCTTTCCGGTTCCACCCCAAATCAAATCACCAAAAGGCGATTTGAGAACGCTGCCCGATACTGTTGTCAATAGATTGAGTCGAAATGTTATTCTCCAACTTGAAAAAGCGAAGGTTTATCAACTTAGCTTGATTGAACTTTATGGAGAGCGGGATAGCGTTTTTTTGCATCGGAACGAATTTCCAGATGGGGTGGATGCCCTATGTGACTTCTTTAGAAAAAAACTAGAGTTTCCAATTGCAGCACAGAAAGCAAGAAAAAGCACAAAAGTTGTTTTTGAAATCTACCGCGAAAAATTTTATGATATTGGCATTTATGTGTTCAAAGACTCATTTAAGGATAACGCTATTTCTGGACTTTGCGTAAAAGATAATCGTTTTCCGGTAATCGTTATTAACAATTCGATGTCTTTTGCCCGTCAAATCTTCACCTTGTTCCACGAATTATATCATCTGATTTCTGATACGAGCGGTGCTGAGATTATTCGTGATGACTTCTTCTCAATGCTGGATGAAGGACAGAGCGATATTGAGCGAAACTGTGACTCTTTTGCCAACAGCTTCCTTGTTCCATTGGCTGATTTCAAGCAAGAACTGAAGAAATCGCCAATTGACGAAAAACGGATTGAGGAGTTGGCACAGCTATACTCGGTAAGCCGCGAAGCTATTATGTATAAGCTTTTAACGATGGGGAAAATCACAAACAATGATTATTCTCAGTTAAAGGAAGTATTCTATGGTGAAGCAATTCGGACACAAGGAAAAAAAGAAGGAAAGAAAAGTGGCGGAAACTATTATTCCACAAAGCTTTCCTATCTCGGTAATCAATACACTGGAGAAGTGTTCCGCCAATATTTTTCGGGAAAAATCAGCGGTGTAAAAGCTGGCGAGATGCTTCAAAGTAAAGTGGATCATCTTCCTCGCCTTGAAAGTGCGTTTTTTAGGGGGGTGACGTGATGATTTACATTCTCGATACAAATGTCTTTCGAGAGTTTTTCTTTCACCTTCCCAAGAAAGGAAAATATTTTGAGAGTGTTTGGAATGCTTTTGAGCAGGGAATCGAAAAAGGTACATATATTTCTGTCGATGAGTGTTACAACGAGCTTGAAGGGAAATTTTCTAAGGATGCAGTAGCACTCAAATGGATTAGTGAACGGAAGAAAATGTTCAAAAATCCGGATGATGCCGAATCAAAAATTATGTGCAAGATTTTTGAAAAGCCGAAATTCCAAGAGAGCATTCACAGTAAGAATATTTTGGACAATAGGCCATCTGCAGATGCTTATATTGTTGCGAAAGGAAAGCATTTGCAAGCAACAGTTGTCACAAAGGAAGCTTACAAACCCAACTCCGCACAACTACCTAATTTGTGTGAAGCATTTGATGTCCCTTATATAAGTTACGATGACTTTATGGAAATCGTATCAAATGAAATCTAATATCCCAATAAGGCGGCTCGTACGAGCTGCCTTATTTTTGTATAAGGAGCGTGATGCCATTGACCCAACCGAAAACCGACCTATCATATCTCCGCAGCGAAAAAGCCAAAGCAGAGCAGAAGCTGCGCTCTTGTCAGCACCGGGAGAAGATCCTTGAACGCCAGATGTCAGAGCT
>OCPQ01001441.1_pt1 | contig 10243 bp, 9 predicted proteins | sample 1538251 | NCBI WGS metagenome assembly OCPQ01 (sample SAMEA2580249, study PRJEB22360) | human gut metagenome | biome: human gut; feature: human-associated habitat; material: faeces | place: Denmark | collected 2008/2010 | reverse complement strand
ACCGCAACGGCGGCTACACCCGCATCATCAAGATCGGCGCTCGCCGCGGCGACGCTGCTGAGATGGCAGTTCTGGAGCTTGTCTAAGCTTCTCTGACTGAATAAGATCAGTATCAAAAAGCCCTTTCCCGTCCGGGAGAGGGCTTTTTTCTGTTTTCGCCGCTTGGCATCGTCCCCCTTGCGTGATATACTGATACTGTTATGGTATGCAGATTTCCACAGGCAGGAGGGGATATGTTGAAAATCAAAGGATGGCTGCGGGCTGCGGCGCTGACGCTGGCGCTCTGCCTGCTGCTGACCGGGTGCAGCTTCCCCATGCAGGAGACGATACAGGTGGAGGAGCTGCTGCGCGCGCCCCGCCTTGCGGGCGATTACGGTGCGCTGCAAGCGGCCCTGAACGACTGGCTGGGGGAGAGCGCCCAGCTGAAATACCCGATGCAGGGCGACCTGCTTTCCCCCTTTGTCCTACAGGATTTTGACGGTGACGGCCAGCAGGATGCGGCGGTGTTCTATACCACGGCCCTCACCTCCAATGTATGCGTCGCCTTTCTGCGCAAGAACAGCGAGGGCAGCTGGCAGGTGAGCCAGACGGTAGAGGGTCTCGCCGACACGGTGGACAATGTCCGGCTGGCGCAGCTTCAGGCGGGCGGCACGGCCCAGCTGGTGGTGGGTTATACGGCTTCGCAGGATGATCGTTATCTGGCGGTCTATTCCTACGAGAACGGCGAGGTGTCGGCCATCCTCGAGCAGGCCTATGAGCAGTACCTTGTGGAGGACATCACCGGCGGCGGCAACGAAGACCTGATCCTGATGTCCACGCAGGAGGGCAGCGGCGTCCAGATCGAGCTGCTGACCGTGGACAAGGACGGACGTTTCCAGCAGGTGGCTGTGATGGCGCTGTCGGGGGATAAATTCTCGGGCTGCGCCTCGGTGGCGGCAGGACTCGGTGCGGACGGCAGGCACTATCTGGTGCTGGATGGCTGGACGGGCATCTCGGGCAACAATCTGGCCTCGGTGCTGCTGCGGTTCGATGAGGAGAGCCAGCAGATGGTGCCTGCATCTCAGATCAGCAGCGAGGAGCTGTACAACGCCTCCCTGCGCAACGTACCCAACCTCGTGAGCCGGGATCTGGACGGCGACGGCACGGTGGAGATCCCCACCCAGCCCGATGAGGCAGGCCTGCTGAACATGAGCCAGAGCCGACGGATGGACTTCATCGTCTGGATGGATTACACTGCCGCTGCGCCGGAGAAAAGCTTCGGCCTTCTGGACGAGGAGACGGGCTGCTATATCGCCCTGCCCATCGAGTGGGAGGGCAACCTGATGCTGACCGACAGCGCGGAGGTGGAAGGTGCCGTGGAGCTGCGGACAGTGGACGAGAATAAGCTGGTGCTGACCATCCGGATGGCCTCTTCCAGCGAGAGCGCGGTGGGCTGGGTCCGCCTCGGCGTGGTGGCGTCCCGCCAGATGCAGGCAAAGCTCGGCCCGGATGTGACCATCGAGGACTCGGATTACCGGCTCTCCCGGTCGCTGTATCGGCTGAATTAGCCCTCTCAGGCCGGGCAGATCTAAGCTGACGGAGTAAAAATGATTTTTCGTAAAATGCCGGGCCTTGCGCACAGGGCAAGCAGGCGAGAAACGGAGGAACGATAAATGGTCAAGGTTCTGGTAGTAGAGGATGAAGCCAGCATCCGGGAGATGATCGCGCTGAACCTGCGTCTGGCCGGGATGGAGGCTGTGGAGGCGGACAGCGCCGAAGCGGCTCTGCCGCTGTTGGAGCAGCGCCCGGGCTGCGATGCGGCCATTCTGGACGTGATGCTGCCGGGCATGAACGGCTTCTCGCTCTGCGAGACCATCCGCCGCACCGACCAGAAGATCGGCATCATCATCCTGAGTGCCAAGGGGCAGGAGCAGGATAAAATTCGCGGCCTGTCCATCGGTGCCGACGACTATATGACCAAGCCCTTCAGCGTCAGTGAGCTGCTGGCCCGTGTGGAGGCGCTCTGCCGCCGCGTGGGCCGTTCGGCCGGCGCCGAGGCAGGGGAGCAGGCACCGGCCTCACTGGTGAGCGGCAGCTTCGTGCTGGACGAGAACCGCCGCGTCCTGCTCAAGGCGGGCAAGCCCATCGAGCTGACGCAGGTGGAGTTCCAGATCATGGAGCTGTTCTTCCGCAACCCCGGCGTTGCGCTGGTGCGGGAGCGCATCCTGAAAGGGGTCTGGGGCGAGAACTACTTCGGTGATGTCAAGATCGTGGACGTGAACATCCGCCGCCTGCGGATGAAGGTGGAGGATGAACCCAGCCACCCGGCCCATATCCTCACGGTGTGGGGATATGGGTATCGGTGGGAGGAGTAAGGACGGAAAGGGAGAAAAGGCCATGCGAAGCGGCATTACCCGGAGATGGCTGCAGGGCAGTCTGCTCATTACGGTGCTGCTGGTGCTGCTGGTGGAGGTCATGTTCCTCTACAGCACCACCCGCAGCTACTACAACGGCGTCCAGCAGACCATGTACCGCCGCTTTTCGTCCATCACCGGCCAGCTCAAGATGTACACCGGCGAGACGAGCCAGAAGACCGCCGCCAGCCGCAGCGTGGCGCTGCGCCGGATGGTGGAGCAGTTCTCCGACAAGGACAAATACGAGTTCATGCTGCTGGACAGCTACGGCGGCGTGATCGCCTCGTCCAGCGGCACCGACGCGGAGGGCATCGTGACCAGCACCGACTTTGAACAGGCGCAGGAGGCCATGGACGGGCAGGGCGTCGCCATCTACCGCACCCAGAGCGGCGAGATGGTCATGGCGGCCTGCTGCCTCGTGCCCTATGCCGCCGAGGATGTGGCCGCGATGCGCCTCGTCACCAGCCTGACGCTGGTGGGGCAGCAGCTCAAGCGGACGGCGGTGGTGGCCCTCATCATGGGCACGGCGGTGCTGGCCTTTACCATCATGTCGGGCCTCTATTTTGTGCGGAGCATCGTGGTGCCGCTGGGGCAGGTGGAGCGCACTGCCGCCAGCATCGCCCGGGGCGAGCTGGACGTCCGTCTGCCCGTCACCGGCGACGAGCGGGACGAGGTGGACCGTCTGCGGGGCACCATCAACCGGATGGCTGAGGGTCTCGAGGAGACAGAAAAGATGAAGAACGAGTTCATCAGCTCTGTCTCCCACGAGCTGCGCACCCCGCTCACCTCCATCCGGGGCTGGGTGGAGACCCTGCGCACGCTGGACGACCCCTCGGACGAGAACTACCGCAAGGGCCTCGAGATCATCAACAACGAGACGGCCCGCCTCTACAACATGGTGGAAGAGCTGCTGGATTTCAGCCGCTTGCAGAACGGACGCCTCAAGATGACCTGCCGCCCCCTCGACCTCGTGGCGGAGCTGACCGACGCGGTGCTCTTCTGCGAGGCCCGCATCCAGCGGGAGGGGCTTGTGCTGGTGTACAATGAGCCGGAGGAGATGATCCCGGTCTACGCCGACCCCGACCGACTGCGGCAGGTGTTCATCAACATCATGGACAATGCCATCAAATATTCTGCCCCCGGCGGACGGATCACCGTCAAGCTCTGGGCCGGGGAGTACAAGGCCTTCGTGGAGATCCTCGATCAGGGCCGGGGCATCCCGCCGGAAGATCTGGAAAACGTCAAGACCAAGTTCTACAAGGGCAGCAACTCGGTGCGGGGCAGCGGCATCGGTCTGGCACTGGTGGACTCCATCATGACCGCCCTCGACGGCACGATGGACATCAAGAGCACGCTGGGCCGGGGCACTGTGGTGACGCTGGGCCTGCCGCTCTACAAAAAGTAAGATTTTGTCACATTTATGTGGTAAGATAGAGGCTAAAAAACGGACAGGAGAAATCCATTTTATGAATCACGAACCCAAGAAGGAATGCTTTAAGACCAGCGTAGGCGGTCAGGCCCTGATGGAGGGCATCATGATGCGCGGCCCGAAGCAGATCTGCTGCGCCGTGCGCAAGCCGGACGGCACCATTGAGACCAAGATCGAGGATACCCCCAAACACGGCATCTGGGCAAAGATCCCCATCGTGCGGGGGGCCATCTCGATGATCGAGAGCCTCATTACCGGCTACCGATACATGATGTACTCCGCACAGGTGAGCATGGGCGACGAGTACGACGCCGAAGAGGAAGAGTCCGCCTTCGAAAAATGGGTGGGCGAGCATCTGGGCAAAAAGGCCGAAGACATCCTGATGGCCGGTGCGGCCCTTGTGGGCGGTCTGTTCGCCATCCTGCTCTTCACCGTTCTGCCCACGGTGCTGGTGGGCGGTCTCGGCAAGGTGGTCGTCCTGACCCGCTGGCCGAAGGTCATCCTCGAAGCGTTGCTCAAGGTCGCCATCTTTCTGACCTACATGGTGGCCATCTCCAAGATGAAGGAGATCCACCGCGTCTTCGAATACCACGGTGCCGAGCACAAGACCATCGCCTGCTACGAGGCCGGCGACGAGCTGACCGTGGAGAATGTCCGCAAGTATACCCGCTTCCACCCCCGCTGCGGAACCAGCTTCCTCATTCTGGTGGTCATCGTCAGCGTCTTTCTCTACAGTGTCCTGCCGTGGAGCAGCACCAGCCTCCGTGTGGTCTTCAAGCTGCTGCTTCTGCCCGTGGTCATGGGCATCAGCTACGAGCTGCTGAAATGGTGCGGCCGCTCGGATAACCTTGCGACCCGCATCATCCGCCAGCCCGGTCTCTGGGTGCAGCGGCTGACCGTCTTTGAACCCGACGACAGCATGATCGAGGTGGCCATTGCAGCCGTGACGCCCGTTTTGCCCGAAAAGCCGGAGGACGGAACATGGTGAGCGAAGGGATGCTGCCCCGGGCCGCCGTCCGGGAAGTGGAAGAGCGTTTGACGGCGGCAGGCTGTCCCGATGCGGACTTCGACGCCCGGGAGCTGTTCCGGCTGGCCACAGGCCGCGATGCCCGGCTCACAGACCGCCCGCTGGACGCCGACGAAGCGGCCAGACTGGAGGCGCTGACCCTCCGCCGCGCAGCCCGGGAGCCTTTGCAGTACCTCTGCGGCAGCTGGCCCTTCCTCGACTTTGAGCTGGCCGTGGGGCCGGGGGTGCTCTGCCCCCGCGCCGACACCGAGGTGGTGGCCGAAGCTGCTGCCGGGATGCTGGCAGGTGTGGAAACGCCGCGTGTGCTGGACCTTTGCGCCGGAACAGGCTGTCTTGGCCTCGGCGTCAAGCGGCTCTGCCCGGCGGCGGTCGTTACCTGCGTGGAAAAAAGCCCGGAGGCCTATGCCTACCTCGAAAAGAACACCCGTCTGGCCCTGAAGGGGCAGGGCGGCAGCACCGAAAATGTGCTGGATGCTTCGCCCTTTGAGGCCCCGGTCTTTGACTGGGGCTTCCGGACTGCCCGCGCTGCGGAGCCGGTGGAAGGCGACCTCTTTACCTACTGGCAGACACTGCCCGAAGGGCAGCTGGACCTCATCGTCTCCAATCCGCCCTACCTGACGGCGCAGGAGATGCGGGAGCTGCAGCCCGAGGTGGCGAAAGAGCCGGCCATGGCGCTGGAAGCCGGGGACGACGGACTCGTATTTTACAGGGCCATCGCGGAACACTACCAGAAGGCCCTCCGCCCCGGCGGTGCGCTGGTGCTGGAGATCGGCTGGCAGCAGCGGGAGGCTGTGGAGGCCCTGCTGGAAGCAAACGGCTGGGTGGACATCACCTGCCGGAAGGATTTTGGCGGCAACGACCGCTGCGTAATGGCCCGCAGAGCAAAATAAGCGTGAGAAAATAAAAAATATCTACAACTATCTGTTGTCATATCTGAAATCTGTGATATACTATAGAGGAAAGAATCGGTACAGCACAGCCTGCACCCCGCAGGTAAAGCGATAAAGGAGCAGCACGCTATGGCAAAAAATCAGAACAACAATGTCGCCCCCGCCACCCAGAAGACGGAGCCGGGCGCAAAGAAGGACGCGCTGGCAACGGCGCTGGCCCAGATCGAAAAGCAGTTTGGTAAGGGCGCGATCATGAAGCTGGGCGACAACACCGCCATGCAGGTGGACGCCATCTCTACCGGCAGCCTTGGCCTCGACCTCGCGCTGGGCGTGGGCGGTGTGCCCCGCGGACGTATCATCGAGGTGTTCGGACCGGAATCCAGCGGTAAGACCACACTGGCCCTCCACATCCTCGCCGAGGCCCAGAAGAAGGGCGGCGAGGTGGCCTTCATCGACGTCGAGCACGCCCTTGACCCGGCCTATGCCTCGGCGCTGGGCGTCAACATCGACGAGCTGCTGGTCAGCCAGCCCGACACCGGCGAGCAGGCGATGGAGATCTGCGAGGCGCTGGTGCGTTCCGGTGCCATCGACGCCATCGTTGTGGACTCTGTGGCCGCTATGGTGCCCCGCGCCGAGATCGAGGGCGAGATGGGCGACAGCCATGTCGGCCTGCAGGCACGTCTGATGAGTCAGGCCATGCGCAAGCTCACCAGCGTCATCGGCAAGACCAACACCGTCTGCGTCTTCATCAACCAGCTGCGTGAGAAGGTGGGCATCGTCTACGGCAACCCCGAAGTCACTACCGGTGGCCGCGCACTGAAGTATTATTCCTCTGTCCGCATCGACATCCGCCGCGTCGAGGGCCTGAAGGACTCTTCCGGCCAGTTTATCGGCAACCATACCCGCGCCAAGATCGTCAAGAACAAGGTGGCGCCTCCGTTCCGTGAGGCCGAGTTCGACATCATGTTCGGCGAGGGCATCTCCAAAATGAGCGAGCTGCTGGATGTGGGCGTCAAGCTGGGCATCGTCCAGAAGAGCGGCGCGTGGTTCAACTACGGCGATATCCGTCTGGGTCAGGGCCGCGACAACGCCAAGCAGTTCCTCAAGGACAACCCCGAGATCGCCAACGACATCGAGGGCCAGATCCGCGCCAACGCGGATAAGCTCTACGCCACCCGCCGCCCGGTGGGCAAGGCTGCCGCTGCGGCGGACAAGGAGGAGGGCGGCGAGACCGCTTCCGCCTCCAAGGAGCCGGTCGTCAAAGCACCGGCCCGCAGCAGCGAGAGCGAGCTGGACATCATGGTGGAAGACTAAATGGCTTTTTCGAGAAGGGGCCGTCCGCTGGCCGAGGAGGAAAAATCCACCGACGCCGCCAAGGCCCGCGCCCGTGCGATGGAGCTTCTGGCCGGGCAGGAGCTTTCGTCCGGCCAGCTCTATGAGCGGCTGGGGCGGCGCTTCACCCAGCCCACCGCCGCCGCTGTGGTGGCCGAGATGGTGGAGCGGCAGTATGTGGACGACGAGCGCTATGCCATGACCCGCGCCCACGGCCTGCTGGCTGCCCGCAAGAGCCGCCGCGCCGCCGCGCAGAACCTGCGGCAGAAGGGGCTGGACGCGCAGCAGATCTCTGCTGCGCTGGAAGAGGTCTATGCCCCGGATGAAGCGGGCGAAGACCCGGAGCTGGAAGCTGCCGCCGCCCTCGTGGAGGGACGGTATCGCAGCAAGCTGGCCGCAGGGCGGAAAGACCTTGTTGTGGCTGCGCTGGCCCGGCGGGGGTTTGCGTATCCGGTCATCAAAGAGGCGATAAAGAGAGCAGAGGGGGACGAGTAGTTCTCTTTTGTGCGCCAAAGAGAATCTGCTTAAAGAAAAAATCAACCCTACTGCAACCCCACATCAAGTCGTTATAACAGACGCTCAAGAGAGAAAGAGAGTATTATCCGAATGAAAATTGCGTGTATTTCCCTTGGATGCCCGAAAAATCAGGTCGATCTGGACGTCATGGTCCACATCCTGTTGTCTGCGGGCCACGAGACGGTGGCCGACCTCGGCGAGGCGGACGTCATCCTCGTCAACACCTGCGGATTCATCGAGAGCGCCAAGACTGAGGCCATTGAAAATATCCTCGAGGCCTGCTCCTACAAGCAGGTAAACCCGAACCTGAAGGTGGTCGTCACCGGCTGTCTGGCCGAGCGCTACCGGAGCCAGATCGAGGAGGAGATCCCCGAGGTGGACGCCGTGGTCGGCTGCGCCTCCAATAAGGCCATCGACTCCATCGTGGCCCGCCTGTTCAGCGGCGAAGAGCATCTGGAGAGCTACGGCCTCAAAAAGGACTTCCCGCTGGGCGGCAAGCGCGTCATCGGCACGCCCGCCCACTATGCGTACTTAAAGATCGCCGAGGGCTGCAACAACCGCTGCCACTACTGCGCCATCCCCGGCATCCGCGGCCCGCTGCGCAGCCGCGAGATGGCCGACTGTGTGGCAGAGGCCCGCTGGCTGGCCGGTGAGGGCGTCAAAGAGCTTATCATCGTGGCACAGGACCCCACCGCCTACGGCGAGGACTGGGGCAAGCCGGGCAGCATCTGTGAGCTGCTGGACAAGCTGAACCGGATCGACGGCATCCAGTGGATCCGCATTATGTACGCCTACCCTGAGCGCATCACCGACGAGTTCATCGCTGCCATGAAGCGGAACGAGAAGGTCCTGCCCTACCTCGACCTGCCCATCCAGCACTGCAACGATACCATCCTCAAGAACATGAACCGCCGCTCTACCCGCGCCGAGCTGCTGGAGGTCATCGGCAAGCTGCGCCGTGAGATCCCGGGCATCACCCTCCGCACGACCCTCATCGCGGGTTTCCCCGGCGAGACAGAGGAGCAGTTCGAGGACCTGTGCAGCTTTGTGAAAGAGGTGCAGTTCGACCGTCTGGGCTGCTTTGCCTACTCCGCCGAGGAGAACACCGTCGCCGCCAAGATGGACGGTCAAATCGAGCAGGAGGTCAAGGACAGGCGCGCCGAGCTGGTGATGCAGATCCAGACCGGCATCATGGCCCAGAAGCAGGCCGCAAAGGTGGGCCAGACCGTCCGCGTCCTCTGCGACGGCGTGGATGACGAGAGCGGCCTCTACCTCTGCCGCACCGCCGCCGACGCCCCCGAGGTGGACGGCAATGTCTGCGTGTCCAGCGAAGAGCCGCTCTACCCCGGCGAGTTCTATGATGTGCTGGTGGAGGACAGCGACCTTTACGATTTGTATGGTACTGTCGCAAAATAACAGATTGGAGGATAATTCTGTATGAATCTGCCCAATAAGCTCACCCTGACCCGTATTCTGCTGGTGCCGGTGTTCATGATCTTCGTCTCTCTCGGCCAGTATATCACGCCGAGCTACAACCCCCGCTACTACCTCATTGCAGGCTTTGTCTTTGCCGTGGCCAGCTTCACCGACTTCCTCGACGGTCATCTGGCCCGCAAGTGGAACATGGTCACGGATTTCGGCAAGTTCGCCGACCCGCTGGCCGACAAGCTGCTGACCACAGTGGCCTTCATCTACATGATGCGGGACGGCGTATGCAGCCCCGTGGTGCTCTGCATCATTCTGGCCCGCGAGTTTGCTGTCTCCGGACTCCGCATGGTGGCCGCCAGTGCCAAGGATGGCCGGGTCATCGCCGCCAATATGTGGGGCAAGGTGAAGACCGTGCTGCAGATGCTGACCATCCTCTTCTACTACTTCACGGTCTCCCTGACCGGAAACGTGCTGGGCCAGCAGTGCGCCGATGTGGCCTCTGTGCTGTGCTGGGGCGTGGCCGCTGTGACCGCGATCTCCGGCATCAAGTATCTGTGGGACAACCGCAGCTTCATCAATACGGCAAAATAAAAGAATAAAAGGGCTGTTGCACTTAACCTCTCCGTCACGCCTGCGGCGTGCCACCTCTCCTACCGAGGAGAGGCCTTGGCATACCGGAAAGTTTTTCCTCTTCGCCAGAGGCTCCCCTCGGTAGGGGAGCTGTCGAGCGAAGCGAGACTGAGAGGTTAAAATGTGCAACTGCCCTTTTGATATTTTGACATTAAATTACAGATGGGAGAGCGAAAGATGCTGAAAAACATCCTCATCGTCGGGCGGAAGCTGGCTTCGGCAGCGCTGAATTTCCTCATCGTGTACTTCGAGACCATTGCCCTCCCCATGAGCTGGGCGCTGGGCGGCACCATCATGTTCACCATGTACACCGAGCTGTCCAACATCTTCAACGGCGCGGTCTGCCTGCTGGTGGGGCTGTGGCAGCTGGGCTGCGTTTTCACTGGGCGGGAACTGCCCCTCTGGCTCAAGCGGCTCAAATTCATCTCCACCAGCTGCCTTGCCATGACCTTCCTGACGGTGGTCATCATTCTGGCTCCCATGTACGAGGACGGCAACGGCTGGTATATCATGCTCTTCACCGACTCGATGCTCTACCATCACTTCCTCAACCCGGTGCTGGCCATCCTGTCGCTGGTGCTCTTCGAGCGTCTGCCCC
>OCPQ01001440.1_pt1 | contig 10250 bp, 8 predicted proteins | sample 1538251 | NCBI WGS metagenome assembly OCPQ01 (sample SAMEA2580249, study PRJEB22360) | human gut metagenome | biome: human gut; feature: human-associated habitat; material: faeces | place: Denmark | collected 2008/2010 | reverse complement strand
GCCTGACCGAATCGGATGCCCACATCCACAACTGGGTGCGCGGCATGAACCCGTGGCCCGGTGCATGGTTCGTCACCTCCGGCGGCAAAAAGCTCAAGGTGATGGAGTGCCGTGCCGTGGAAGCTCACGGCGAAGCGCCCGGCACCGTGCTGGCCACAAAGCCGCTCACGGTGGCTTGCGGTGAGGGGGCCGTCCAGCTGCTGAATGTGGTGCCGGAAGGCAAAAAGCCCATGGACGGCACCGCCTTTGCGGCCGGTCAGCGCCTGAAAACGGGGGATATCCTCTGATGGCGGCGAATCCCCGCGCGGCGGCAGTGGCGGCGCTGGTGCGGCAGGAGCAGGATGGTTTTTCCAACCTTGTTCTGGATGCCGAACTCAAGCGCCAGCAGCTGGAAGGCCGCGATAAAGCTTTTGCCAGCGCCATCTTTTACACGGTGCTGGAACACCGGGGCACGCTGGACTACATCCTGTGCCAGTTCCTGCCCAAGGGCCTTGCCAAGCTGGATGCACCGGTGCGCGAAATATTGCGCGCGGCGCTGGCGCAGGCCCGCTATATGCAGGTGCCGGTGTCCGCTGCGGTGAACGAAGCCGTCAAGCTGACCCGTACCTTCAAAAAATCCAGCGCATCCGGTCTGGTCAACGCCGTGCTGCGCAAGGCGTGCAGCTACGACCTGAGCACCGCAAGCTTCAAAAACGAAGTGGAACGGCTCATGGTGCTTGGCTCTGCCGGGCGGGATGTGGCGGAATTTCTGCACAAAAACTACCCGGACGAAGCACTGGATATCCTTACCTACAAGGCCGACGGCGGAATGACCAGCCTGCGGGCGAATCCGCTGAAAGGCAGTGCCGATGAGCTTTGTGCAAAGCTGCTGGCTTCCGGCGCAAAGGAAGCAAAGCGGGGCATTGTGCCCGGCAGTGTGCTGGCCCGGTTCGAGGGCAGCCCGGCGGAAAATGAGTTGTTCCGGCAGGGGTACTTCCATGTGGAAGGGCAGGCCAGCCAGCTGGCGGCGCTCTGCGTGGACGCACAGCCCGGAGAAACAGTCATCGACCTGTGCGCCGCGCCCGGCGGCAAGACCATCCTGCTGGCCGAGCAGATGCACAGCACCGGCAGGCTTTACAGCTGCGATGCCGCCGAGAACCGCGTGGGCCTGATCCGCACGGCAGTGCAGCGCATGGGCCTTGCCAATGTGGAAGCCCTGTGCAACGATGCCACAAAGGTGAACCCGGCCCTGCCGCAGGCCGACCGCATTTTAGCGGATGTGCCCTGCAGCGGCCTTGGCATTCTGGCAAAAAAGCCGGATCTGCGCTACAAAAAGCTGGAACCGGCCCGCGAAGCTGAATTATTGGCCACGCAGTCGGCCATCCTCGATACGGCGGCACAGCTGCTGAAAGCGGGCGGCAGGCTGGTGTACTCCACCTGCACCATCGACCCGGCAGAAAACCAGCAGCAGATCGCGGCATTTCTGGCCCGCCCCCCGGAGTTTACGGTGGTGGAGCCTGCCGCAGCGCTGCCCGCCGGGATGACGGCAGGGGAGCACGGCGCGCTTTCGGTGCCCACCCGTACCGGCATGGACGGTTTTTTCCTGTGTGCCATGCAGAAAAACGGGGAAAAGCTGCAATGAAACAGGTGGCTTGTTCGTAAAAAACAATAGGAGAACACAATGGAACAAAAACGCTGTATCTCTTCCTTTACGCTGGCAGAGCTGACCGCTGAACTGAAAGCGTTGGGTCAGCCGGGCTTCCGGGCAAAGCAGATCTTCCACTGGGTGCACCAGAAGCTGGTCACCGAGTTTTCTGCCATGACCGACCAGCCCAAGACCCTGCTGGCAAAGCTGGAAGAAAGCTTCTACATTGCCGCGCCCAAGATCGAGCGCAGGCAGGAAGCAAAGGACGGCACGGTAAAATATCTGCTGCGCATGGCGGACGGCAACTGCATCGAGACCGTCGTGATGCGCTACCACTACGGCAACACGGTGTGTGTGTCCACGCAGGTGGCCTGCCGCTGGGCCTGCCGCTTCTGCGCATCCACCCAGGCCGGGCGTGTGCGCAACCTGGAAGCCGGTGAGATCTGCTCCGAGATCTACACCGCCCAGAAGGATATCGGGGAGCGCATTTCCCACATCGTGCTCATGGGCATTGGCGAACCGCTGGATAACTTTGACGAAGTGATGAAGTTTCTGGAGAACATCACCTCGCCCGAGGGCGTGAACATCGGGATGCGCAACATCAGCCTTTCTACCTGCGGTCTGGTGCCCAAGATCGACCAGCTGGCCGAGAAAAAGCTGCAGCTGACCCTCTCGGTGTCGCTGCACGCACCCAACAATGAAATTCGCAGCGGCATGATGCCGGTGAACGATGCCTATCCCGTGGAAGTGCTGATGCAGGCCGTGCGCCGCTATCAGGACACCACCGGCCGCCGTGTGAGCTTTGAATATTCCATGGTGCGCGGTGTCAATGATTCCGATGCCTGCGCCAAACAGCTGGCAAACCTGATCCGGGGCATGGGTGCCCATGTGAACCTGATCCCCATCAACCCGGTGGACGGCAGCCCGTACTCGGCCACCGATGCAGCCAACGTGCACCGCTTCCAGCAGAAGCTGGAGAGCCTTGGCGTGAACGCTACGGTGCGCCGCCGCCTTGGCAGCGAGATCAGCGCCGCATGCGGCCAGCTGCGCCGTGACGAAATGAACGGAAAAGCGTAAATATTAAAGGGAGAAGCCTATGAAACTTGCAGGAAAAACGGATGTCGGCAGGGTCCGGCAGGATAATCAGGACGATTATCGCGCAGGAGAACTGCCCGGCGATGCCGCATGGCTGCTGGTATGCGACGGCATGGGCGGTGCACGCGGCGGCAGGGAAGCCAGCCAGAGCGCGTGCGATGTGATCGAGCGCTGCTTTCAGGAGCAGTATGCTTCCAAGTGCCTGCCCGGCGAAGAGGAGACCTTTTTGAAAAAGAGCCTGCTCAGCGCCAACCGCTTTGTGTTCCAGAAGGCCCTGCGTGAGGAATCGCTGGCGGGCATGGGCACCACGGCTGTGTGCGCACTGGTGCGCGGCGGCAAGGTGTTCCTGTGTCATGCAGGCGACTCGCGGGCGTACCTGTACCGGGACGGCAGGCTTGCCCAGCTCACCCACGACCACTCCTATGTGCAGGAGCTGGTGGACTGCGGCACCATTACTGTGGAGGAAGCCGAGCACCACCCTCAGAAGAACATCATCACCAAGGCGCTGGGCGTGGACTACCGGCTGGACTCGGAGTTCACCACCGCACCGCTGCAGAAAGGGGATATCCTGCTGCTGTGCTCGGACGGCCTGACCAATGCCGTGCCCAGAGAACAGCTGGAACAGCTGCTGCGCACCGGCAGGTTCTACGACCTGCCGGACCTTCTGATCCGCACGGCCAACGAGAACGGCGGCCCGGATAACATCACCGCGCTGCTGCTGTGTGTGGAGGAGGTGCGCTGATGGACAACCTGATCGGCAAAAAGCTGGACGGCCTGTATGAGGTGCGGGAGCTGATCGGTTCCGGCGGCATGGCAAACGTCTACAAGGCGGTCATGCTGGGGCACAACGGCCCGGTGCCTGCCGGTACCGTGGTGGCGGTAAAGGTGCTGCGGCAGGAGTATATGCACGACCCGGACCTTGTGCGCCGCTTTAAAAATGAATCCAAGGCCATCTCGCTGCTGAACCACCCCAACATCGTAAAAGTGTACGATGTATCGGTGAATGATGATCTGCAGTATATCGTGATGGAATATGTGGACGGCATGACATTGCGCGAGTACCTTAACCAGCGCGGCGGCAGGCTGACCAACCGGGAGACCGTGCACTTCATCTCCCAGATCTTAAAGGCGCTGGAACATGCCCACGCCAACGGTGTGGTGCACCGGGACATCAAGCCCCAGAACATCATGCTTTTGGACAACGGCCAGCTGCGCATGATGGATTTTGGCATTGCGCGCATCTCCCGTGCCGAGAACCAGCTGCTGAGCGGCAAGGCTATGGGCAGCGTGCACTATATCAGCCCGGAGCAGGCCAAGGGCGATGAGACCGACTGCACCAGCGATATCTACTCGGTGGGCGTGATGATGTACGAGATGCTCAGCGGTCATCTGCCCTTTGATGCAGACGACATGGTGGAAGTTGCCATCAAGCAGATCTCCGATCAGCCGAAGTCTTTGCACGAGATCGCGCCGGAGGTGCCGAATGCACTGGTGGAGATCACCGAAAAGGCCATGGCAAAGCTGCCGCAGAACCGCTACGCATCCGCCCGCGAAATGCTGGATGCGCTGGACACCTACGTGCACAACCCCTCCGTGATGTTCGAGTACAAGTATATTACAGAAGATGCTCCCGAAAAGGTGGTGAAACGTACCATGAACCAGAACCGTGCAAACCGTCAGGCCGAAAAGCCTGCGCCCCGCGGCAAAAAGGCCGCACCGCGCAAGAAAAAGCGCACCATCTTCCTGCCGGCACTGTTCGGCATTACCATTGCATTTGCACTGGCGTGCCTTGCGCTGTGCTGGATGATCCTGAACGATTCCTCCAACCTGATGAACAACAAGGCCGATATCACGCTGGGCGATTATATCGGCATGACGCAGGACGAGGCTGCTGCCACCGAGCAGGTGGTCTCCGGCCAGATCAGCGTTACCTGGGAGCAGGAGTACAACAGTAACTATGCGGCGGGCTATATCTATAAGCAGTCGCCGGTGTCCGGCCGCACGGTGCGCGAGGGCCAGAATGTGACCCTGACTGTGAGCCTTGGCACCCAGTACGTTACCGTGCCGGACCTGACCAACTATGTGCAGGCCGATGCAGAGCAGCAGCTCAAGGAGCTGGGTGTCTCGGTGCTGGTAACGCAGGCTGTGGATACCTCTGTGGCATCCGGCGCGGTGATCCGCACCGACCCGGCGGCGGGCAGTCAGGTGGCTGCAGGCAGCACTGTGGTGATGTATATCAGCCGCCCGCAGGTGGCAACCACCACCAAGGTGCCCTCGCTGACCGGCATGAGCACCGCTGATGCCCGCACCCTGCTGGTGCAGAACCATCTGGGCCTTGGCAGCCAGACCGAGCAGTACAGCGACCAGCCGGTGGGCACTGTCATCAGTCAGAACCCGGCGGCAGGCTCTACCACAAAGCTGAACGGCCGCGTGAACATTGTGGTAAGCGCAGGGCCGGAGCCTGCACCGGAACCGGAAGCACCCAGCGACAGCACCACCGGCGGCGACTGGTGGAGCGGCCTGTTTGGCAGCAGCTCCTCTTCTTCCAGCACCGAGACCGGCACCGAACAGGGCACAGCGGGCAGCGGCGACCCTTCGCAGAAACCGCTGACCGACTGGTGGTCCTCGCTGCTGAGCTGACGGAGGCGTGCATGAAGGGATATATCACAAAGGGCATCGGCGGCTTTTACTATGTGAAAACGCCGGAGGGCATTGTGGAGTGCAAGCCCCGCGGCATTTTCCGCAAACAGAAGATCACGCCGGTGGCGGGCGATGAGGTGACGCTGGAGACCGAGAACGGTGCAGCCGTCATTGCCGAGATCGCACCGCGCAAAAATGTGTTCGTGCGGCCTCCGGTGGCAAATCTGGATGTGCTGTTCCTTGTGGCCAGCACCACCCAGCCCACGCCCAGCACGCTGGTGCTGGATAAGCTTGACGCCATTGCGGTGGACAAGGGCGTGCAGCCGGTGATCGTGTGCACCAAGGGCGACTTGGCCGAGGCGGAATTCCTGCGTAAGGCCTACGAGAAATCGACCCTGCCGTTCATCCGCATCGATTACGAGACCGGCGGCGGGCTGGACGAGGTGAAGCAGTGGATCGGCGGCAGGCTGTGTGCGTTCTGCGGCAACTCCGGCGTGGGAAAATCCACCCTTTTGAACCATCTGCTGCCGGAAGCAGAGCGCGAGACCAGTGCCATCAGCCAGAAGCTGGGCCGCGGCCGCCACACCACCCGCGAGGTGACGATCTTTGAAGCCTTTGGCGGGCGCATTGCGGATACGCCGGGCTTTGCCAGTCTGGAAGCGAACCGCGCCGGGTTCATCCCCAAGGAAAATCTGGAGCATGCGTTCCCGGAGTTCGGGCCTTATCTGGGCCAGTGCCAGTTCACCGGCTGCTCCCACCGCAGCGAAAAAGGCTGTGCCGTGCGCGCCGCACTGGCCGAGGGCAGGCTCTCCCAGACCCGGTACGACAGCTACTGCGCCATGTACGAGGAAGTCAAGGACGTGAAGGATTGGCAGCGCCCGAAAGTATAAAGGATAAGGAAGAGATTCATGTCACGCTGTGTGATCATTTCGGCCTGCCCGGTTTCTCCGGAGCTGGCAGAGGCCCTGCGGCCGGACGACTTTATCATTGCCTGTGATGCAGGCTACCGCAACTGCGCACCTCTGGGGCGTAGACCCAACATCATCGTGGGCGATTTTGACACCGCCCCCTGCCCGGAACAGCAGGACGACGATATCATCGTCCTGCCCCATGTGAAGGACGATACCGACACCGAGTATGCTGCAAAGCTGGTCTCGGAAAAGGGCTTTGACGAGGTGCTGCTGCTGGGCGGCCTTGGCGGCAGACGGGTGGAGCACACCCTTGCAAACCTGTGCACCGGCCTTGGGCTGGAACAGCGCGGTGTGCGCACCACCCTGCTGGATGAGCGCAGCCGCATCACCTGCGTGATGCCCGGCGAGACCCGCCGCTACCCGAAGGAAAAGTACTTCTTCTTCTCGGCCTTCCCGATGGAGGGCAGGGCGCAGGGCGTGTGCGAACGCGGCTCCTACTATGAGCTGACCGATGCGGAGCTGACCGCCAGCTACCCGCTGGGTGTCAGCAACGAGTACGCTGCCGGGTCGGACTGCATCACCATCTCCACCCGCAGCGGTGCGCTGGTGGTGGTGGAGACCATCGCAGACTGAGCGCTGCTGCCCTTGCCGGAACGTTCCGGCCCCTGCCTGCATAGGATGGGCCAGAAAACGGAAAGGCGGGGAGCATATGCAGGTAGTTGTGATCCGAAGCCCCAAGGCGCTGCGCGGCATTCTGCGCAGACTGTTCGGCATTCAAAAACAGTAAAAAAGATCCCCTCGCTGCTGGTCGGCGGGGGGATCTTGCTTCATAATACTCCTTTTTATTGCGTCAGGGCGTTGTAACAGGCATCGAACGCCTGCATAAAATCGGTGATCTCCTGTTCCGTGGTCAGGTGGCTCAGGCTGATGCGCCACGAGGACAGCGCGTTGCGCCGGTCATGGCTCACGGCAAACACGGCGCGGGAGGGCAGGCCGTCCGAAGAGCAGGCCGATTTGACCGAGACGCATACGCCCTGGGCATCCAGCTCCCGCTGGAACACGGTGCCCTTCACGTTCTGTACGCTCAGGTTTAAAATCTGCGGCACGGCGGTGTCCGGGCTGTTGATGCGCACTTTGGGGTATTGGGCAAGCCCGGTGCGCAGGCGGGCGTTCAGGGCGCGGATGTGCTCCACCCGGGCGGGCAGCTCGCTCACTGCCTTTTCCAGCGCCAGCGCCAGCGAACAGGCCAGCGCCACGGTGGGGGTGCCGCTGCGGTAGAGGGTGGTGCTCTCGCCGCCATGGATGAGCGGCTCCAGCGCAAGGCCGCGCCGCTTGACCAGCACACCAATGCCGTTCAGCCCGTAGAACTTGTGGGCGGTCAGGCTCATGGTGTCGATGCCCGCAAAGCTGACCGGCAGCTTGCCCACGGCCTGTGTGGCATCCACATGGAAGTGGCAGTGGGGGCAGGCCTTCAACATTTCCGCGATCTCGGCCACTGGCTGCACCACGCCCAGCTCACTGTCCACGGCAGTGACGGCCACCAGAATGGTGTCCGGGCGCAGCAGTTCTTTCAGGTGGGCAAGGTCCACCGTGCCGTCCTGCCGGATGTCCACAAGGTCGATCTCGTATCCCTGCTCCTGCAAAGCGGTCAGGCTGCCGCTCACCGAGGAATGCTCCAGCGGCGTGGAAATAATGTGTCTGCCATGGTGGCGCTCCAGCCGGGCGATGCTCTTGATGGCAAAGTTGTTGGCCTCGCTGGCACCGGATGTATAGATGATCTCGGCGGGCTGCACATTCAGACTGCGGGCAATGCTCTGGGTGGCGGCATCGATGGCAGCCTTTGCGGCAGTGCCTGCTGCGTGGCGGGAATTGGCATTGCCCGGGCAATTGCGCTCCACCTCGCAAAAGCGCTGTAAAACCGCTTCGTCTACCGGGGTATTGGCGGAATAATCCAGATAGATCATAAACTCTCCTGATAATTCTCTTATAATACAGATTGCAATGGTAGGCTATATTATAGTGCGCTTTGGGCCGGATTGCAAGAGAAGCGGCGCAAACTTCCGGGCTGGAAATACAGGAGAATTAAGCAAAATAGTTGCACGGCGGCAAAAAGTCTGCTATAATCTCTTGAAGGACTGCCCGCTGCGGCCTTTTGCGGGGCTTTTGGCGGCGGTTTGGAAAGAGCCTGAATGAAAGGGGGAGCGCACCATGCTGCACAAGAATCATCGACTGCGCTGTATTGCACTTCTCATTTCCGGGCGGAATCATTGTTCCCAAATTTCAAGGGCATTGCCGTTTTGCTGACGGCGGTGCCTCTTTTTTTGGGGCTGCGAGTTCTGTAGGAGGCAGAAAAACTTCATGAGCGAAAAGATCGATTACTCCAAAGGCATTTACGACGCGCGCCAGCTGGGCGCAGGCCGCATGTTCATTCTGGGCGTGCAGCACATGTTTGCCATGTTCGGCGCAACGGTGCTGGTGCCGCTGCTCACCGGCCTGAGCGTTTCCACCACCCTGCTGTGCGCAGGTCTGGGCACCCTGCTGTTCCACCTCATTACCAAAAAGAAGGTGCCTGCATTCCTCGGCTCCTCCTTTGCGTATCTGGGCGGCTTCTCCATCGTGGCTCCCATGCTGGCAGATGCAGACGGCAACCTGACCGTTGCCAACCCCAAGATGCTGCCCTACGCCTGCGCCGCCGTCGCATTTTCCGGTCTGGTGTATCTGGTGGCCAGCCTGCTGATCTCCACCTTCGGCATCCGCCGCATCATGCGGTTCTTCCCGCCGGTGGTCACTGGCCCCATTATCATTTCCATCGGCCTGATCCTGGCCCCCTCTGCTATCAAAAACTGCCAGTCCAACTGGATCCTGGCCTTTGTGGCACTGGGTGTCGTGATCGTGTGCAACATCTGGGGCAAGGGCATGGTCAAGATCCTGCCCATCCTCATCGGCGTGCTGGTGTCCTATGCAGTGGCACTGGTGACCGGTGCAGTGGACTTCCAGCGCATTTCTGAGGCTGCATGGGTGGGCATCCCTCTGCACAAGGAGGCCATGGGCCTGTTTGCCATCGACGGCAGCCCGGAGTTCATCAGCGCACTGTTCACCATCATCCCCATTGCACTGGCAACCATGATGGAGCATGTGGGCGATATCGCCGCCATCAGCGCAACCGTGGGCCACAACTATATCAACGACCCCGGCCTGAACCGCACCCTGCTGGGTGACGGTCTGGCAACCACCATGGCCGGCCTGCTGGGCGGCCCGGCCAACACCACCTACGGCGAGAACACCGGTGTGCTGGCTCTGAGCAAGATCTACGATCCGCTGGTCATCCGCATTGCGGCTGTGCTGGCCATCATCCTGAGCTTCAGCCCCAAGTTTGAGGCTGTCATCAACACCATCCCCACCGGCATCATCGGCGGCATCAGCTTTGTGCTGTATGGCATGATCTCTGCCATCGGTGTGCGCAACGTGGTGGAGAACCGCGTGGACTTTACCAACAGCCGCAACCTGATCGTGGCCGCTGTCATTCTGGTGTGCGCCCTGGGCTTCAACTCGGTGGGCGGCGTCAGCTTTGCCATCGCAGGCGTTACCATCAACCTGTCCGGTCTGGCCATCGCTGCCATTGCCGGCATTCTGCTCAACGCCATCCTGCCCGGCAACGACTACGAGTTTGATGCTGCCGACGGCTCCGAGGCTGCTTCCAGCAGCAACCTGCAGGTCTGATCTCCCTACAATAAAATAGATGCGTCCGAGGAAACCCGGCAAAGCGCATAGTTTTCTGGCAAGGTTTTTAGTGACCTTGCCAGTTTTTTATAATTGAGAATAATTCTTAAAATTATACTTGACTAACTAGGAATTGTTCGCTATAATAGAGCCATGAGAAGGGCTGGTGAGTACCAACACCTGCACTTCGATTTCAAAATGAATCAATCAGAGAATGATGGAGGTCTGTTCTTATGAAGAAATATGTTTGCACCGTTTGT
>OCPQ01001430.1_pt1 | contig 10351 bp, 8 predicted proteins | sample 1538251 | NCBI WGS metagenome assembly OCPQ01 (sample SAMEA2580249, study PRJEB22360) | human gut metagenome | biome: human gut; feature: human-associated habitat; material: faeces | place: Denmark | collected 2008/2010 | reverse complement strand
GGTATGAACAATTAAAAAAAGCGGAGCCATAAAAGCATCCGCAGAAATTACCGGTAAAATGGACCGCCAGAAGTGACCTTCTGGTGGCCTTTACTTTATGAGGGGGGCGATAGTTGTTATCCAACTATCTTTTTCTATTATAATCAAAAAATGTGTACAAAGTATGTTCATTTTATAAAAATGTGATATTTGTTGTTAAAACCACATTTTAGAACGAAAAAAGTATTATAGTAAGAGACAAGGGAAAAATGTTATTGAGGAATACAATAACAAATAGGATAAAAGAAAGGACTAATAGATATGAGTATGATCAAAAATATCAGTAAAGCAGAAGTATTAGTATTAAAAGATCAGGTAGCTTACCAGGAAGGACAGGTAGTCAGCAAAACACTGGCGCAGAACGATGCATTAAGTGTTACATTATTCTCTTTTGACAAAGGAGAAGAGATCAGTACACATGAATCAGGCGGGGATGCATTTGTAACCTGTCTTGACGGAGTAGGTGAGATTACGATCAATGGCGAAAAATATGAGTTACATGAAGGGGAATCAATTATTATGCCGGCAAAGCATCCGCATGCAGTGCACGGAAAAGAGCAGTTTAAGATGTTGCTTGTCGTTGTATTTTAACAAGAATATGTAAACAGTGTGGCTTGTGATCTGTTTTATTAAAAAAGCGCAACAAAAAACTCTCCGGAACGGAGAGTTTTTTGTTGTTGTTATAATTACTAAAGGAATGAGAGTAAAGTGTACACCGAAGAGTGATTTCGGTGTGTTACTTTATGAGGGGGGTGATAGTTGTTGTTCATCAACTATCTGACATTTAGTATAAATGGAAAATATGTCTAAAATATGTTAAAAGCATAAAAGAATTCGAAAAAATCTTAAGTAAAAATGAAGCATATAAAAACAGAATCTAAACAGGAACAAAATCAGAGGCAGAAATGGCAGTTTTTCGTAAATGAGCAGTTATTATATCAAAAAATTCACTGGATGTCGGCTTAAGATGCAGTGGACGCAAAGCAATCTTTTCGAGGAGGGATTTATTGCCATGCTCCCAACAGACCTTTATAACGGTGCGGATATTCCGTTCAACGCTATAGCTGGTAGTATTATAATGACGTGCAATGTCTGGATAAAGATACTTACTGACGAAAAGGAGGTAATTTTCATCAGACAGACAAAGGCGTGTCCCATAAATTAAATATGCATATCCCCGATAAGTAGCGCCAATGCCAAGAGACCGGATAAGATATTCTATTTCTGGTTCATGCATAATACTTTCATCTTCTTTCTAAGTTAATTTTTAATATTTAAAATGTAACGGTTAAAAAAGAAATGTTTGCAGTATGAAAAAATATTAAAAAGATATCCATATCTATTATATAAAAAATCTGCTTAAGAAAAATATAGTTTATTATTTTTTGACGAAATATTAACACTCTGCATATCTCTGATAAAGTGGGCGGAAAGGAATAATTTCATAATATCTTAAGAAATTACAGAAACAATACTTAAAAATTGGCTGGTATTCTTGTATATTATAAGGGAGGTGATGAATTATGTACAACATACTGGTATGTGATGATGATAAAGAAATCGTAGAGGCGATAGAAATCTATTTGTCGCAGGAAGGATATAAAGTATTAAAAGCTTACGACGGTGAGGAAGCATTGAAGCTTTTGGATAAGCATAAAGTGGATCTTCTGATCATTGATGTGATGATGCCAAGATTGGATGGAATCCGCGCAACGTTAAAAATCCGGGAAAAACAGAATATGCCGATCATTATTTTGTCTGCAAAGTCAGAGGATGCCGATAAGATCCTCGGACTGAATGTAGGAGCCGATGATTATATGACCAAGCCATTTAATCCACTGGAACTGACTGCAAGGGTAAAATCACAGCTTCGCAGATATACACAGCTTGGAAGTACAGTGGAAAAAGAGAATCAGGCAGTTTATACCGTGGGAGGACTTATGATCGATGACGATCAGAAAGAAATTACGGTTGACGGAGAGCCGGTGAAACTGACACCGATCGAATACAACATTTTATTGTTACTGGTAAAAAATCAGGGGAAAGTATTTTCTATTGACCAGATATACGAAAGTATCTGGAATGAAGATGCTATCGGAGTAGATAATACGGTAGCTGTACATATTCGTCATATCAGAGAGAAGATCGAGATTAATCCAAAGGAACCAAGGTATCTGAAGGTGGTCTGGGGTGTCGGATATAAGATAGAAAAGCTTTAGGAAGGGGTATATATGAAGAAATGGTACCGAATGCCCAAAGCAAAATTGTTTTTGATAGTGGGGGCACACGTACTGGCCGTTATCGGAGTATTATGTTTACTGTGGGTAACACGTTATCCGATACTGACACAGGAACTGTTCACTGCGGATGCGGCGAAGAGTTATGAAGAAAGCAATGCATTTGCCGATTCCGTGACGAATGCAAATTATAATATACTGGATGAGATTCGGTATCAGACCTTATATGATACAGATGGCAAATATGATCCGGATAAGATCGTAGATGTGGCAAAATACGAAGATACCGGTGAGATAACAGGAAAAGATGAAACAGGCCTGTCGTTCCGTCTGGGAGATCTGTATTCCTGGGGAAAATTAATCTCGGAATCGATGACGGATTATGATGCGGCCAGGAGCAAATTAGATAAACAGGACTGTATTATCGTATGTAAACGTTCAGACGGAATTTATCATTATTTCCATTACAAAGATTTTAAACAGATGATCGATTACGGAGAGCTGTCATTTGTAATTACCGGAGACAGTTCTGCGGATGATATTCTGACAGAACTAAAGCAGGGAGAGTATCAGGAGAGCAACAGTGGGGAATCCAGATTCCGGGGGCTTCAGGATATCGATGGAAAGATTGCCTATATCAATTGCTGGAATTATGATGGTGAAAGAGTTGTCGGGGATTATAAGACGGTAAATGGAGAGACGGTACTTCAGCTTGTGAACAATTCAAAAGAATGGAATGGCAAGCTGAATGAAGCGTACAGAATGATAAATAATTCAGCCGAAACGATCTATTCTGACGTTGATAATTATGCGGTAGCTCAGAATCAGTATCAGGAAGGCAATACGAACATAACGTATCTGTATGTTAATCTGGACAACAAGACGGTCATTACGAATAAGAAAAAATATCAGAACTTTGACAATTACAAAGAGAACCTGAAAAAAATGAAAAAATCAGGAAAATATGTAATCGTAAGACCAAAGCTTGCAGATTATGAAAGCAATATTGAAAAAGCCGGTAAAGGGGATTCGATGGCACAGAAGTGGCAGGAGACAGTGGCCGGTTATGTCGATGCGTCAGATTATATATATGCCTCTGTTGTAGATACGGATTATCCTGTAAAAGATAATTTTTATGAACAGGATGAGATCTTTACAAGGTACGGGGCCGGAGCCAAAGTGGCCGGAATACTGGGAATGGCGGCTGTAGCGGCATATCTTGTCATTCTTGTATTTCTTACAATCGGAGCCGGAAAAGTTAAAGAAGACGAAGAAGTGTATCTTATGAAATTTGATCACATTAAGACAGAACTGGCAGCTGCAAGTGTGCTGTTACTCTGGGCGGTGGTTGCGCTGGTAGGAGTAAAGGCCGGGGCATTTACATGGCAGAATGCAAGTGGAGAGACGATCTATATGGAGAATGTGGAGTCGTATCTGCCGGGAATAGTGGTTGGAAGTGTGGAGGCATTGTATACCTGCGCAATGTTTCTTTTCGGATATTTGAGTCTGGTGAGAAGAATCAAGGCGGGAACGGTATGGAAGAACAGTGTGCTCAGATGGCTTTTGATCTTCGTAAAAGAAATGTTCCAGAATATCCGTCATCTGTGGAAATCTATTATGGAATTTGCAATCTTCTTCATGATTCACTGGCTTACGTACGTATTTGGATCAGCGGGAAGTAGTATCTGGATCAGCAACCGGTTATGGGCGGTCATTCTGTTGATCATAGATGTTGCAGCATTTATCTGGATGGTACAGAAAGCGAAAGGAACCGGAAAGATCAAGACCGGGATCGAGAAGATCGCCGGCGGGGAAGTGGATTATCAGATCCCGGTAAATGGATTGCTGGCAGAGCATAAAGAAATTGCAGAAAAGGTGAATTCCATCGGCGAAGGTCTGGAAGCGGCGCTCGCAAAGAGCATGAAAAGTGAACGCCTGAAGACAGATCTTATCACGAATGTATCGCATGATATTAAGACGCCGCTTACATCTATCATTAATTATGTGGAATTGTTAAAGCAGGAGGACCTTAAGGATCCGAAGATCCAACGCTACATTGAAGTGCTGGAACAGAAATCACAGCGGCTTAAGACACTGACGGAAGATGTGGTGGAAGCTTCAAAAGTAAGCTCCGGCAATATCACACTGGAGTTCATGAATCTGAATCTGGTAGAAATGATCCAGCAGACGAGCGGAGAGTTTGAAGAAAAATTCAAGGCGCGTGATCTGGAGGAAGTGATGAACCTTCCGAATGAGGAGGTTGTAATCCGCGCAGACGGAAGACGGTTGTGGAGAGTGCTGTCTAATATATACAACAATGCGGCAAAATACGCAATGCAAGGAACAAGAGTCTATGCTGATCTTGAAAAGAAAGATGGTATGGCATATTTCAGCCTTAAGAATGTATCCGAGCAGCCGCTAAATATCTCAGCTGACGAACTGACGGAACGTTTCATACGCGGAGATGTATCAAGAAGTACGGAAGGCAGCGGACTTGGACTGTCTATCGCACAGTCGCTGACAGAAATGCAGGGCGGGACATTTGAATTGTATCTGGATGGAGATTTGTTTAAAGTAACGATAAAATTCCCGATTTCATAGTCTGGGCCGGAGGATTTTTTAAAATCCTCCGGCTCAAACTGTATTTACCGTTGTCCCTTTTTCGCAAATCCTCCGGAACCATTAATAAAATTGCCATTTACGCTACTTGCGCTCCTGTCTAAAAAACAGTAGAATATAATATTATGAATGAATTAAGCAAATTATTACAGGAAAATTTAAATATAGAATTTATATCAGCAACGCTGAGTAACCCGAAGAATAAAGACGGTGTACAAAAAGTGAAAGTAAGACCGATCCTGAAAAAAGATGTCCTTTATTTTCAGCTCGAGTCATTCCGGAATAATCAGGCGTTTCACGAGAATGTGGAGGAGAAAAAAGCTTGTGAAATACTTCTTAAGTATATGGAAAATATGCGCCAGATGCAGATGGAGACACAAAGAGCAGCTTATACAATTCTTGTAAGCAAAAAGGGAAAAGTAACAATAAAAAGCAAGATGAAAAAAGGCGAAAAGAAGCAGATCAATATGAGCCACGACCGCAAGAAGAAGTATGTACTGGAAGAGGGAGTCCCGGTACCATTTCTTCAGGATCTTGGTGTTATGACACAGGATGGAAAGATCGTGCATGCGAAATTCGACAAATTCCGGCAGATCAACCGGTTCCTGGAATTTATCGAGGATATATTGCCGGAGCTTGATAGGGGAAGAGAACTTACAATCCTGGATTTTGGCTGTGGTAAATCTTATCTCACATTTGCCATGTATTATTATCTGCATGAATTGAAAGAATATGACATAAGAATCATAGGACTGGATCTGAAGAAAGATGTGATTCGTCATTGTAATGAATTAAGTGAAAAATATGGCTATGAAAAGCTGAGATTTCTGGAGGGTGACATTGCGGATTATACCGGTGTCAATAAGGTAGATATGGTGGTAACCCTGCATGCCTGCGATACCGCAACCGATTATGCGTTGGCAAAAGCCGTGGGATGGGATGCGAAAGTGATCTTATCGGTACCATGCTGCCAGCATGAACTGAACCGTCAGATAAAAAATGAGATATTAGAACCAATATTAAAATACGGGCTTCTGAAAGAACGTATGGCAGCACTTATCACAGATGGCTTAAGAGCACAGTATCTGGAGCGTGAGGGGTATGAAACGCAGATACTGGAATTTATAGATATGGAGCATACACCAAAGAATATCCTGATACGTGCAGTAAAGAAGCGGCATGCCAAAGAAGACAATAATATAGAGGCTTCCATCAAGAGATGTGAAGCAGCACTCCGGGTATCACCGACACTGGGACGTCTGTTGGACGGGTTCGCCACGGAGTCCGCAAATTCAGAGAAAGATCATCCGGAGAAAGAGGATAAAGAGGGAGTATAAATGACATTGACTTTAAAAAAAAGGTTAAAGAATGCAGGAATCCTGACTGCAGTATTTATCGTGGCTGTCATTATATTCAGCTACGTGACAAATAAGGGGAATGACAATATGACGGCCGATATGGGAGCCGCAACATTTCCACAGATATCATTTTCTTATGGAGAATATAAGATCAATACACTGACAGGTTATGCAAAACGCATGGATATATCCTCTATGCACAACACGATCACACCGGTAGCGAACCAGAGCCTGGATGTAAACGTAGAAGCATATGGGAATAAATTCACGGGAGCCAGCTACAAAGTCTATACGATGGACGGTACAAGCCAGCTGGAACATAAGAAGATTAAAAAGGTGGGAAAAGGATTTACCCTGGATCTGAGCGGGGAAAAAGTACTGGATGAAGAGCGGATCCTGGAAGTCCGCCTGAACAGAAATGGTGCGGATCCGGTATATTTCTATACCCGTATCGTCAGTGATGAAGATGCACATGTTACAGAATGCCTGAATTACATCAGCGATTATCATGAAAATGCACTTGGCAAGGTGGAAAATGCAGGCGTCGGAGCAGCGCTTGAACCGACTGATGATGCGGACAATACCACACTTCAGCACGTGACGATTAATTCGAATTATGAACAGGTCACATGGGGCAGTCTGAAACCACAGGTAGAACAGGGAGAACGCTGGAGCATCAAGGAACTGAACAGTACCTGTATGTCGGTACAGCTGCAATACCGGGTAAGCTGCAAAGGAGAAGAGAATGAGGCAGACCGCTATGCGGTCAGAGAGTTTTTCCGCGTAAGATATATTGCAGATGCCAAGAAAACCTATCTTCTGGATTACGATCGGACAATGGAACAGATCTTCGACGCGACACAGAAGGTTCTGAATGAGAAAGGAATCATCCTCGGCATCGCGCCTGCAAATCTGTCTTATAAGGTGAATAAAGATGGCACGATCGTATCATTTGTAGAGGCAAATGAACTCTGGAATTATAACAAAGATTCAGACGAGATTTCACTGGTATTTGGTTTCGCAGATGCGGAGAATACAGATGTGAGAAATATGGTGTCAGATCATAAGATCAAGCTTCTTAAGGTAGATGCCAAAGGCAATACAACCTTCCTGGTGTCCGGTTATATGGATCGCGGCGAGCACGAAGGAGAAGTGGGAGTAGCTGTCTATTATTATGATATAGAGAAGAATTCAGTGGAAGAGAAAGTATTTATTTCCACAAATAAATCATATGCACAGGCAGAAAGTGAACTCGGAGAGATGTCATATTACGATGCGAAAACGGATATGCTGTACACAATGGTAGACGGCACCCTTTATCAGTATAGCGTCGAAGATGCCGAGAAGAAAGCACTGGTCAAAGGACTGGATGCACAGCAGTATGTTGTGTCGGAAGACGGAAGTCTGATCGCATATCAGGCAAACGGAGATCTTGAGACCGCAACAAAAGTGACAATCCTGAATGTAGAGACAGGAAAGAAGCAGAAAGTAACCTGCGGAAAAGGAGAATGCATCCGCCCACTTGGATTTGTCAGAAGTGATTTTGTATATGGAGTTGCCAAGACAGAGGATATAGGAAATACCGTATCCGGAGAGGCAACCGTTCCAATGTACAAACTGGAGATCCGGAATCAAAAAGGAAAAGTGATCAAAAAATATCAGACAGACGGCATTTATATTCTGAGTGCATCATTCGATGAAGATATGATCACGCTGGAACGTGCATCGAAAGACGGAGATACTTATACAGCAACAGCACCGGATTATATTACGAATAATGAACAGAAGACCAAGAGCAATATCGCACTGGAAACTTATGCAACGGACCTGAAACAGACACAGGTAAGACTGACGTATAACGACGGAGTCGCAGACAAAGAACCAAAAGTGCTCAAGCCAAAACAGATTCTGTTCGAAAGACCACAGACAATCACATTTTCCGATAAAGACGCACCGGAGAAATATTATGTCTATGGACATGGTGATATACAGGGCGTATATACAAAGGCCGGAGACGCGATCAAGAAAGCAAATGATTACAATGGTGTGGTAGTCGATTCATCCCAGAATTATGTATGGGAGCGCGGTAACCGCAATCTGCAATATTCGATCACTGATAAAGATGATGTGTTAAATACAATCAAAGACCGCCTGAAGAATCAGGAAAAACCGATTGATATCTTAAAAGATGTCAATAACGGCGAGGCTTACGACCTGACAGGATGTACGACGGAAGAGATTCTGTACATCATCAACCAGGGCCGTCCGGTCATTGCAATGCTGGATTCGCAGAATGCCGTCATTCTGGTGGGATACAGCGATACGAATGTTGTGTATGAAGATCTGAATGACAGTACAAGACACAGCGTGAAGTATGAAGAGATGGATCAGATGACGTCCGGAAGCGGTAATACGTATATTGGATAATAGAGAATACAGAATGAATAATAAAAAAGGGCGTGTGAAAAAACTTTTGTTTTTTCACACGCCACTTTTTTAGGCTGTACGGAAAAGCGTACTCTTATATTTCTTCAATGCCCCATACACGATCAGACCAAGAACGGTGCAGGAAATCACCTCACCAATTCCGACTGTCAGCATCATAAACGGAATAGGAAGTGTTACACCATAACCGTAACGCAGTACGAACGGAACGATGATGATATTCGAAATGATTGGTGGAAATGTTGCGACAACTGGTTTCTGCTCACGCAGTTTCCATGTAAAAAATGCACCGATCAATGTTGCAATACTGCCAAATACAATATCCGGAAGGATCGCACCGCCCAGAATATTACCGATCAGACATCCGACAAAGAGTCCCGGAATAGCAGCTGGTGTAAATATTGGTAAAATAGTGAGTGCCTCGGAGATACGAACCTGTACTTCTCCGAAAGAAAATGGTGCAAAAATGTAAGTCAACACCACGTAGATCGCAGCGATCATGGCTGCCTGGGTCATGAAACTAAGATTTTTGTTTTTCATTTTTCAATTCTCCTTTAGTTTTGTTTTACGTGTGGAAGGTCACGAACACACGATTCATTTTACGCCGGGAATCGGCGAAACCCTTGTAGGACCTTGGTTTTTCGGGTTTTGTAACGGGTGATAGTATAGCATGGAGAAGAACAAAAATCAAGATTTGTCCAAAATTTGTCCAAAATGGGAAAAGGGATGGCAGCAGGAAGAGGCATTGCAGGATATTGGAAGGTAGGATATTATGAGATTAGGTTTTAGGTGATTGCAAAGGAGGATACTATTGGATTTGGTACGAAATGAAAAGGTAATACACATAGCATTACCAGATGAAGAAAAGTATGAAAGAAAGAATCAAAAAGTTATTGATGAAGTAAGGTATTATGTGGATAAATATCCTAGAGTTGAACTTTTATCGATTGGAACTGAAAAAAAGGTGAGTGAATGGAATCAAGAATACGGAGTGCCAGAGGCGGATGGGTTTGATCCCCAGAATTCAAATGGCTGGTGCAATTATGATGGATGTAAGGCATCAATAGTTATATCTGATGAGAAATACAAAAACATTTGTATATGGGGAGTAAAAAGGGGATCTTTGTTATATAAGACGGGAAGATATACGAATGATGTGCAAGGAATAAAAAGATTTAGAAACGGATTGTACATTGAAACATTACTTGCACATGAATTTATGCATGCAATTGATAGTGCGTATCAAATTTATGAAAATTCTTGGATTATAGACGAATATGAAAAACACGCACATGAATTTGAGGATATTCATGAATTTATTGCAGAGTGCTATACAGCTAGTGAATTTATTGAAGGTAATAAATATGCAGATAAAATTAGAGTTATGATAGATGAAATTATAGAAAATAATAATTAATAATAGGGCACCCTCCGGGGTGCCTTTCTAATGTAAAAATAGAAATTGTTAGGAAAATGATACAAACTGCACCATCAGTCGAAAATGGCTGGGGATGTTGGAGAGCTATTTATTTCCTAGGTACTTTTTAAAATCAATTATAATTTGTTCCGATTTTGAGTGTTGATATTGGAGTGATAAAGAGACTGTAATTAATTCTGTGTAAACTCTAAAAGAGCTATATATCCTCTTGGATT
>OCPQ01001429.1_pt1 | contig 10363 bp, 9 predicted proteins | sample 1538251 | NCBI WGS metagenome assembly OCPQ01 (sample SAMEA2580249, study PRJEB22360) | human gut metagenome | biome: human gut; feature: human-associated habitat; material: faeces | place: Denmark | collected 2008/2010 | reverse complement strand
ACAGATAAAAAGAGATTGGTTTGATACAGCATTAGAAAACTACGAAAGGGGAGAACTGTATGGCAGATGGAAAGAGAAGATACAAGTCTGACAGGAAAGATTATAAGATATCTGTGAAGCTGTCAGAGAAAGATATGGATATTCTGAAAGCAGCACTTAAACGAACAGGAATGACAGCAAGTGCATATATAAGAGAATTGATCCGGACAGGTGGCAACATTGATACAAGTTATCCAGAGGACAGGGCAAGAGTAATCCGTGTTATTGCCGGTATTGCAAATAATATTAATCAGGCAGTAAAGCTTGGCAATTCACAGGGAAAGTTATATTACAGCGATATTGATAAACTGCAGAGCAGTCTGGATGATGTAAAGAAAACATTTGGGGAGGTGCTGGAAATATGGCGATTACAAAGATCCTGAATATCATGGAATCGGAAGGCAGAAATCCGGCATCGCACCTGAAGAATGCTTTGGAATATATTCAGAATCCGGATAAGACAGAAGAATGTGTACTGGTGGGCGGTATTAACTGCCTGCCGGATACGGCATTTGAGCAGATGGAGGAGACAAAGAACATTTTTCATAAGACGGGTAAAAGGCAGGGATATCATGTGATCATATCATTTTCACCGGAGGAAAAAGTAACATCAGAGCAGGCAATGTATGTTCTGGAGCACTTTGCGAAGGATGTGCTTGGTGATGATTATGAGGCTGTGTATGCGGTTCATACTGACAGGGAGCATATGCATGGACATCTTATCTGGAACAGTGTCAGTATGACAACCGGCAAGAAATATAATTCACCTAAAAACAACTGGAAGAATCATCTCCAGCCTATTACAAATAAATATTGTGATGAGCTGGGGCTTGCTATCATGCCGGCAGAGTACAGCAGGAATCCAAAGAATATCAGTAGGGACAAGTGGGAAAAGGAAATGTCCATGAAAGAGATAATTCTTAGGGATGCTAAGATGTGTGCGTATGCAGCCGGAAATGTGGAGCATTTTAAATATCTGATGAAAAGACTTGGATATGTATTTAAGAAAGACGCATGGATGGAGGTGCAGGCACCGGGATTTCGGTATTATCATAAACTGGCAAAGCTGGACGAGATGTTTTCTGAAGATATGTTACGGCATTATGTGGATATGCCCTGGATGGCAAAGCCTTACTTTTATTCGTCGGATATCAGGGGACTGCACAGGGCGAAGCTGTCACCATTCCAGAAGAAGTTTTATGCAAAGCTATACAGATTAAGGGTTGTAGAACAGAAGCGTTTTGTAGTTGGTGGAGCAAAGTATGCAAAGGATTTGAAGAGGTTTCATCAGTTACAGGATGAATATCTGCTGCTTGTGAATAATGACATCAAAAGTATTGTGGAGCTTGTGGATTTCATAAGTGAGAAAGAAGATAGGATTCAGCAGATTGAGGGCAGGCAGAAGGAGATATACAGAGAAAGTTCTAGTCGGAAACGCAGTATAAAGAATGAAGAACAGTACCGGGAATATCAGATATGGCACATGGAAGTGCAGGAAGAATTGGATGAGCTGAAGCAGGAGAAGAGAAATGTTAAGAGGCAGATACAGCTTGCTGATGACATTATAAAAGAAGATTTGTATACGGCTTATTATGCGGTGTCGGGGAAAGAAGAAATTATTGCTGACAGGGATGTTGAGATACCAGGGATGGAAGAGGATACTGAGGTTGAGCTTGATAGAAATGTTGAGGTGATGAATCCTGACAATAATCAGAATGAAATAAGCAGACAGAAAGAGCAAGCTGATAGTGCGAGAAAACAACAGACTGGTTTAGAGGGTATAGGAATACCAGAGGTTCATAATTCGTCTGATGTGAATGTGGCAAGAATGGACGAAAGTACAACTGATGTAACAGGTAAAAGTGAATTTGTGGAAACTAAAGAAACTGAGCCTGTGGACAAAGTTGGTTGGATTATCAGGAGAATATTAGAGCTTGGCGGTTATGAGAATGTCAGTGATTCTGTTAAGGCTGATGTATTCGGATTTGATATTACCGATGTGAGTGGAAGCATAAAATTGTTTTCAGATGTAATGAAACGGCTGGGGATAAAGCTTGATGGGGATGAGCTTTATGAGGAGTTTCAGAGGATTTATGATGAGAGTGTCAATAGAGATGCCTGTAAAGAAAAGGCGGAAGATAGGAGCTGTAAGAAAGAACAGGACTCAGTTCATTTTATTTGATAGACATTCGCATGACCTTGCGAAGATGAATGTTTCGTGATAAACTAAAATTAATATGAGTAAAGGTGCAAAAGGAGGCAATTATGGCAGTTTCATACAATCGTTTGTGGAAATTATTGGTAGATAAAAAGATGAGTAAGGCTGATTTAAGAAAAGCCTCTGGCATTGCACCTAATACTATGACAAAAATGCGTAGAGATGAAGAAGTAACACTATCTGTTCTTGGAAAAATATGCAAGACGCTTGATGTTGATTACGGAGACATTATGGAGTTTGTAGACAAGGGGGAAGATTGATATGACACCAGAAGAAAAAGCACGTCGTATAATTGATGAAAAGTTATGTCAGGCAGGATGGGTTATACAAGATATGAATCGCCTGAACCTTGCTGTGTCTTTAGGTGTTGCTGTGAGAGAATTCCCTACGAGTACTGGAGAGGTAGATTATGCATTGTTTATTGATGGTGAGCCAGCAGGTGTAGTAGAGGCTAAGAGAGAAGAAGCTGGTCAATCAATCACAGATGTAGAGATTCAGTCTGGAAGATACGCCCATAGTACCTTTAAATGGGTTAGGAAAGATTATTTTATCCGCTTTGCATATGAAGCGACAGATAAATTGATTAGATTTACAGATTATAAGGACATAAAATATAGGTCAAGAACAGTTTTCTCATTTCATCGTCCGGAGACACTTCGTGAGTTACTGAGACAACCAGATACGATTCGTAATAATATGAAGCATTTTCCGGTTTTGGATGAAACAGGTTTCCGTAAATGTCAGGTAAATGCTATAAAAAAACTGGAAGAGTCGTTTGCTGATAACAGACCGAAGGCATTGGTACAGATGGCTACTGGTGCAGGAAAGACGTTTACGGCCATTACTGCATCATATAGATTGCTGAAATATGGAAAAATCAATAGGATTTTATTTCTGGTTGATACCAAGGGATTGGGCGAACAGGCAGAGAGGGAATTCCTTGCCTATACTCCAACGGATGATCCAAGATCCTTTTCACAGATTTATGGTGTTAGAAGATTGACAAGCTCCTATATTCCAGGCGATGTGCAAGTATGCATCAGTACAATACAGAGAATGTATTCTATTTTAAAAGGTGAAGAACTTGATGAATCTGCTGAAGAGACTTCATTTGCAGAGTTTACGACAGCTGAAAGTAAAGCACCAAAAGAAGTGGTTTATAATGAGAAATATCCTCCGGAATTCTTTGATGTCATCATCGTAGATGAATGCCACAGATCTATTTACAATGTATGGAGTCAGGTCTTGTCTTATTTTGATGCATTTGTCGTGGGCTTGACTGCGACACCGGACAATAGGACATTTGCATTTTTTAATGAAAATATTGTCAGTGAATATCCGAGAGAACAGGCCATTGTGGATGGTGTAAATGTCGGAGAGGATATTTTCCTGATTGAAACAAATGTTGGAAAAAATGGCGGTCATTTGATGAAACAGTTGATTGAATACAGAGATCGTTTGTCCAGAGCAAAGAGATGGAAACAGCTGGATGAGGATGTACACTATCAGCCGACACAGCTGGATCGAGACATTGTAAATCCAAGCCAGATTCGAGCTGTCATTAGGACATACAAAGAAAATCTTTATACGAACTTGTTCCCAAGAAGAAAAGAGGTTCCTAAGACATTGATTTTTGCAAAGTCGGATAGTCACGCAGATGATATTGTTCAGATTGTGAGAGAAGAGTTTGGGGAAGGAAATGATTTTTGCAGAAAGATTACCTATTCTGTAGACAATTCGGAATCTGTACTTAGCTCTTTTAGAAATGATTATAATCCTAGAATCGCAGTTACCGTTGATATGATAGCAACCGGTACAGATGTTAAGCCGATTGAATGTTTGATTTTTATGCGTGATGTGCGCAGCAAGAATTATTTTGAGCAGATGAAAGGTCGGGGAACCAGAACACTAAGTAAAGACGAACTTCAGAAGGTAACTCCATCTGCTACAGAAAATAAGGATCACTTTGTTATTGTGGATGCAGTTGGTGTTACAAAATCAAAAAAATCAGATACCAGACCATTAGAGAGTAAGCCATCCGTCAGCATGAAAGAATTGATGATGAATGTGGCTTTAGGTGCTAAGGATGAAAAAACATTGACTTCTCTTGCAAACCGTGTGATTCGGTTAAATAGTCAGATGACACCAGCAGAGAGAAAGCAATTTGAAGAGAAAGTGGGTACTCCGGCAGGAACTGTCGCGGAAAGACTTTTGAACGCCTTTGATGAAGATGTGATAGAAAAAAGGGCACAGTTCAAAACCAGTGTTGAAGAGCCTGACGAAGAGGAGAGAAAAGAAGCCCAAAAGGAACTAATAAAGCAAGCAGTAGCACCGTTCCATAATCCAGATGTACGTGAATACATAGAGAATGTAAGGCGTAATCATGATCAGATTATTGACAATGTAAACATTGATTCTGTAATCTTTGCTGGCTTTGATACTCAGCAGGAAGAAACAGCAGAGCGTGTGATTAAGACATTCCATGAGTTCATTGAAGAAAACAAGGATGAGATTGTGGCATTGCGAATTATCTATGATGAAACTTATAAAAACAGACCTATGGCAATAGAACAGCTGAAAGCCTTATATGAGAAACTTAAATCAAAGGGAATTACTGTGGAACGACTGTGGGATTGTTATGCTATTAAGAAGTCTGACAAAGTGAAGAGAGGAACAATAGCACAGCTGACAGATTTGATTTCCATCATTCGCTTTGAAATGGGATATACAGATAATCTGACGCCATTCGCAGACAAGGTGAATTATAACTTCATGCAATGGACATTGCGGAGAAATGCTGGTGCTATACATTTCACGGAAGAACAGATGGAGTGGCTACGCTTGATCAAAGATCATATTGCAACTTCGCTCAGTATCTTGCCGGAAGATCTGGATCTGACACCGTTTGATCGGAAAGGTGGACGGTTGGGATTTTATGATGCCTTCGGGGATAATTATGAAGAAATATTACAAGAAATGAATGAGGAATTGGTGGCGTAATGCGTTACAAAGAAGTGGTGAAAAAAATATCTGTTCCTGCAGAGAATAAAATAAAGCAAAAGCAATACATTGAGAATGGCAGATTACCAGTAATTGATCAGGGAAGCAAGTTGATTGGCGGTTATTCTGATGATGAAGAAAAAATAGTTAAGTGCAATCTGCCCGTTATAGTATTTGGAGATCACACCAAATGCGTTAAATATGTAAATTTCCCTTTTTGCGCAGGAGCAGATGGAATAAAAGTTCTTAAGCCTAAGGAGGATTGTTCTGAAAAGTATTTATACTATTTGACAAAATATGTTGTTTTGAAAATAAAGGATCATGGGTATGCTAGACATTACCAATATGTCGAAAAGGAAGAAGTATATATTCCTTCATTGAATGAGCAAGCCCGTATTGTTTCACGCATCGAGGAAGTGTTTTCTGAGTTGGATAAAGGTGTGGAGACACTGCAAATTATTAAAGAACAGCTGGCTGTATATCGGCAGGCGGTACTGAAAATGGTTTTTGCATCAATGAATGAAAGAAAACCAATACAAGAAGTATCTTCTTTAGTAACAAGCGGTTCGCGTGGATGGGCAAAATATTACAGCGAAGAGGGGGTTCGATTTATTCGAATTACAGACTTGAATAGAGATAAAATTAAATTAAAAAATAATGCAATTCAACATGTACTTTTACCTGAAGAAGCGGAGGGGAAAAGAAGCCGGTTGCAAGGGAACGATGTTTTAATATCCATTACGGCTGATTTGGGCAGTATTGCATTGGTGCCCGAAGATATCGAAGAAGCCTATATTAATCAACATATAGCATTAGTGCGCTTTTTAAACTGTCATCAAGGAGAATTTATGGCGTGGTATCTAAAAAGTGATTATGGACAAAAAGAATTACTATGTAATAAAAGAGGTGGTGGAAAGTTAGGATTAGGATTGGACGATATTAGAAATACGTCAGTTCCAATTGTATCAGATGAGGTAGCGGATAAAGTTGTTTCTGAAATTGAATCACGCATGTCTGTTTGTGATAGTATCGAACAAACCGTAAACGTAGCACTTTCACAAGCTGAAGCCATGCGTCAAAGCATACTAAAAAAAGCCTTTGAAGGAGGATTAAATTAAATGAGTGAACTGACATCAACAATAGTCTCAAAGGTATGGGGAATGTGTGGTCCATTGAGGGATGATGGCGTATCCTACGGTGACTATCTGGAACAGATTACATATTTAATATTTTTGAAGATGGCAGAAGAGTATTCTAAGCCACCTTACAAGAGAGATACTGGTATTCCGGTAGACTGTACATGGTCTGATATGAGTTCGTTGAAGGGGGCAGAACTGGAAGAAAAATATAAATCCATACTTGAAAAACTTGGAGAGCAGGGAGGAATTCTTGGAAAAATCTTCAAAGGAGCAACAAATAAAATTAGTAATGCAGCGATTCTTTATAGAGTTGTGCAGATGATTGATAAAGAAAAATGGGTTGCCATGTCTTCAGATGTAAAAGGCGAAATTTATGAGGGCTTATTACAGAAAAATGCAGAAGATATTAAGAGCGGAGCAGGCCAGTATTTTACTCCACGTCCACTGATCAGAGCAATGGTAAAATGTGTTCGCCCAGAGCCAATGAAAACCATCGCAGATCCATGTTGTGGATCAGGAGGATTTTTCTTAGCGGCACAGGCATTTTTGGCAGATCCGGAGAACTATTCGTTGGACAGAGAACAAAAGGAATTCTTGAAGAATGAAACCTTCTATGGTAATGAAATTGTGCCTGCAACATATAAAACTGCATTAATGAACTTATATCTTCATAACATTGGAGATATTTACGGAAAAGTGCCGATTGTTCAAGGAGATGCACTTCTAACTGATCCAAGTTATCGTGTGGATTATGTACTAACCAATCCTCCGTTTGGAAAGAAATCTTCCATTACTTTTACCAATGAAGAAGGGAAGCAGGAAGAGGAGGAGCTGGTTTATAACCGTCAGGATTTCTGGACAACGGGATCTAATAAACAGTTGAACTTTGTACAGCATATTAATACAATTTTGAAGGCAACTGGAAAAGCAGCTGTGGTAGTTCCAGATAATGTGCTGTTTGAAGGCGGAGCAGGTGAAATCGTTCGTAAAAAATTACTGGAGACTACGGACTTGCATACAATTTTAAGACTGCCAACCGGAATCTTCTACAAGCAGGGTGTAAAAGCAAATGTAATCTTCTTTGATAAACGCCCAGCTAGTGCAGAGATGCAAACAAAAAAAATATGGGTATATGATTTCCGTACTAATGTACACTTTACTTTAAAACAACATCCTATGACTGATGCAGATCTGGATGATTTTGTTAAATGTTATAATCCTGAAAATCGCTATGAGCGTACGGAAACATGGTCTGAAGAAAATCCAGATGGTCGTTTCCGGTGCTATGATGTTCAGGAGATACTTGAAAGAGATAAAACGAGCTTAGATATTTTCTGGATTAAAGATAAGTCTCTTGCAGATCTTGACAATCTGCCGGAGCCAGATGTGCTGGCATCAGATATTATCGAGAACTTGCAGAGTGCCTTAGAGAGTTTTCAAGAATTGAAATCGCAGATAGGAAAATAATAAATGGAAACAATTTTTGAGAAGAGGTATTGTAAAGAATTAAAATATATAGGTCGATACGAAACAGATTGGTTGCTTTCATATAACATTCAGCGAGAGTGGGCATTACAGCGTGAAAAAATAAAATATAATGTGGAGATTATGACTGTAATGAATCGAAAAAGTATAATTATAACAATGTCCGCTCCTGTACTTTTGAGTAAAGTGCATGAATTGCTTTGCAAAATTTTAAGATATGAATGTCTTTTTGATGGGCGTTTTTTTAAAATGCAAAAATATGAAATTGACAACTTAGATATTACTGCCGAGATGAGAAAAAGCATGCTGTCGTATTATGAGGGAGAAAAAGCTTATACAAAATTTAGTCAACCTATGAATGATACAATATATAAAAGAGGATTTTGTGCATGGGAGCGTTTTAATAAAAAACTACTCAGTATGAATCAAATGTTTTATTATATTGGCTTTGGCAATGGAATGACAGCTGATTTAAGATTGGCGTTGTTTGCAGAGATATTTGAACCATTATCAGAACACCTTGAATATTTTCAAAAAGTTCAAATTAATTGTTCACAGCAGTCTAGGCAGAGAAACGCTAGGTGTCCTAAATGTGATTTTGAATTCAAAATCACAACGCAAAATAGACCAAGTTTGAGAGATAAGATAGAATCGGTTGTTCGTGCATATGGACTACGAATTTTTGATGGAGATGATGTTCTGAAAATCTTAAAGAAAACTGTTAATACCAGAAATAAAATGCTTCATGTAAAAATAAAAAAGGACATATTAACTGGTGGACAGTGTGGATTTTATATTAGAAAGTATGTGGAATTGTACCGAACAGCTATACTTTCAGAACTGAAATTATGGAATTCAGATATGGAAAATGAACTTATGATTGCAATAGAAAGATATAATTCTGAATTTCCTCAATTGAGAATTAAACAAAAAGCATAGATAGGAATGCATGGAAATGCTATAGGACTTTTAACCGAATAGAATGGCAAGGCAAAGCAGATGAAGAGATTATGAAGAAAATGGCGAGAATGAAGCAATATCTAGAGCAGTCGCGAAGGAGAATGTATGGATGATATAGAAGACACAAATTATAAGTTTAATTCCCAAGATATTGAAAAAATATGGTATATATTCTTCTGTTTAGCAGATTCAACATTTTCGTCTGTAGATGTATCTTATGGAAAAAAAGGACCATATATGTTATCAGGAGAGACAATGATGTCAATCTGTAAAACACTAGAGACTATCGATTTTTGTTGCCATAGAGATGCTTATTCGGATGCGTATACTTTACTACGGAAGTATAGAGATGATTTAATGCAGTATTTATTTGTATTGAATGTTATACAGAATAAACATGGCTTAACGGATGAAGAAGCAGAAGAATTCACCATAAACTCGGAATCTATGATGAAAATGATAGAGTTAGATGTGTCTATATTGGTTTCAGGTGAAAGAAAAACAGATGCAGAACTAGCTATGGAAAAATGGATTTATAATGTATTGGAAAGTTCTGAAAATAATAAGGATAGAAAACAATTTTTTGATGCATCAAAATACAAATCATATTTGGTAAGTAACAATGAAAAGGTCAAATATATTTTTGATAATTTTCTTGTAGATAAGTGGTTGAGAGAGGACAGAAAGTTAAATAATTATGTCCATGCAAATGGCATTAGATTTGTAATGGATAATTATATATATCAGAACAAAAAGGAAGATAAAGATAAAGAGCTTATAGAGACACTTCAAAATATTACAGATATATTTTTGAGTTTGTTGTCAGTTATAGATAGTATAAAATTTCATTCTTCGGATTATCTTGATGCTTTAGAAATGGATATGGAACCTCAGGAGGGAAGTCAATATTGGGTATGTCCAATAATTGTTGAATATATGAATGATAGGTTTGATAAGAAACTATTACAGTATATTCAGAATAATGAAGGAAATGGAATGCAATTTATGGCAGAATATTATAATTAAAATAAAGGATAGGAGGATGAAATATGGATTGGACAAAATTTAATAATCATGGAGAATCCTCTAATCATGCATTTGAAGTAATGTGCAATATTCTGTTTAAATATTGGTTTAAGAAAGAATATAAAGATAATATTTCGCACTTTGCCTTTATAAATGGAACAGGCATTGGAGCCGGGGTATAAACCACCATATTATAGAAATGCATTCTTATGTAATGCTATGGTAAATATGTATATGATAGACACTAATTCAATGGGAATCCCAATGATATATGAGATGTCTTGTTTATTGTGAATGCCAGTAATCGTTATACAATAGCAATGACAGATATTGAACCAAGAAACTGGAATTACTATACAATGTATATCCGCAGTGTGATTCATGGCGTGATGCAGGAAATGGGATATTCCGAGGAACAGATAGGGCAGTATTTTAAAATGTCAGGCGATACAACTATAACCAAAACTCATGGTAGGAAATCGGTTGGTGGCATTAA
>OCPQ01001426.1_pt1 | contig 10372 bp, 8 predicted proteins | sample 1538251 | NCBI WGS metagenome assembly OCPQ01 (sample SAMEA2580249, study PRJEB22360) | human gut metagenome | biome: human gut; feature: human-associated habitat; material: faeces | place: Denmark | collected 2008/2010 | reverse complement strand
GGTACTTGCCGCCCTTGACGGTGATATGGCTTGCGCCGCACTCGCGCATGGCAGAAAGAACGGCCAGCGGCATGGAGAGCTTGAGGGCGCAGGAGAAATCGACCATCAGGCAGGAGATGGCGCGGGTGGCGTTCCGGGTCAGGGCGTAGGTGACGACGGTAGCACCGAGGCACCAGGGGACCAGACGGTCGGCCAGAGCCAGCGCACGGTTCTCGGTGCTGGACTTCAGCTTCTCGGATTCCTCGATCATGGCCACGATCTTGTCGTAGCGGTTGGCGCCGCCCTCGGCCCTGGTGGTCAGGACGCACTCGCCCTCTTCCACCACAGTGCCGGCGTAGACGGTGGCACCGATGGTCTTGCGCACCGGCATGGACTCGCCGGTGAGTGCAGCCTGGTTGACCATGGCTTCGCCCTCGATGACGGTGCCGTCCAGCGGGATCATGTTGCCGGAGCGGACGACGATCTCGTCGCCTGGGTGGACCTTGGTGAGCGGCATGAGCACTTCGGTACCCTGTGCGCGGACCCAGACCTTATCGACATTCAGGGCCATGCTGCGGGCCAGATCGTCGAGGCTCTTCTTGCGAGTCCACTCCTCCAGCAGGGAGCCGACGTTGAGCAGGAACATGACGGAGCCTGCGGTGGCGAAATCGCCCCGCAGGATGGAAACGCCGATGCTCAAAGCATCCAGCACCTCGACTTCCAGTTTGCGGCGCCACAGGCAGCACACACCCTTCCAGAGGAACTTGATGGAGCGGAACACGGTGTAGGCGGCGTTGAGCGGGGCGGGCAGGAACAGCTCGCGCAGCACCCGGCCTGCCAAGAGGTTATACATCTTTTCCTGATATTCCTGATTGATGCGGCGGCTGTCGGCGCTGGTGACCAGAGCGTCCAGCTCGGGGTCGTCGAAGCGGTAGCCGCTCAGGGCGGCGACGGCCGCCTTGCGGGAACCGGTGTAGCAGACGACCACGTCGCCCGTCCGCTCGTAGACCTTGGCCTTGCTGACAGCGTCGTGGTGGTTCAGGTAGGCTTCCAACACGTCGGCCCGGTGCAGCGTCATCCGCACGTTGCAGACGTGTACCCGCAGACGGCCGCGGCTTTCATGAAGAACAGTACATTTCATATCTGAATATCCTCTGCGTATTGCAAAAAATAGCCACGAAAAAGAGCCGCCCGCAGGCGGCTCAGAGGCTGTAAGATCACTCGTTGGTCTCGGCGGCGGCCTCAGCCGTGTCCTCGATGACCTCGGCCTCAGCCTTGGCAGCGCGGGCTTCGTTGATGGCCTTTGCATCCTCGAGGATGTCACCGGCCTGCTCCTGTACCTTGCTGACGGTCTCCATGGTGGAGTCCTTCATGCGCAGGACAGCAGCGGTGGTCTGGGTGTAGACCTTCTTGGCATCGCTGCTGGACAGCAGCTTGAAACCAGCGGAACCGAACAGGGTGCCGGCAGCGAACAGAGCGATCTTCTTAATATCGACCATAGTAGTATACCTTCCTTTTTGTTCCCTCATGTACCCCAAAGGGCATGGGATCAGTGTTTCTGCCGTTATTATAACGCGGTTTTTGGAGATTTCAAGGGATTTTGACGATGTTAATATCTGCTAACATTTTACGATAAGTAGTTAGAAATGTCTATCTTTACGTGTTTTTTGGTACAAACTACAGTTTGTGTTTTCGAACAAACTCCAAGGTGCCGAAGAAATATAACAAAGAGTCTTGCGCTGAGAGGTGCATTCATTGTACAATAAAAAGGTATGCGATAAAATCGACAGGGTCGGGACGTTCCGGCCTGTAAAAATAAGTGAGGCTGGATATGGAAAAGAAAGATATTCGTGTGCTGGCGCTCGACCTCGACGGCACCCTGACCAATGACCAGAAGGTCGTCACCCCCGCCACCCGCGCAGCGCTGGATGCAGCTGCTGCCAAAGGTGTGACCATCGTGCTGGCCTCGGGCCGTCCCACGGCAGGCGTCATGCCGCTGGCAAAGGAGTTGGGACTGGATAAAAAGGGCGGCTGCATCCTCTCGTATAACGGCGGTGCCATCATCGACTGTGCCACCGGCGAGACGCTCTACCGCAAGCAGCTGGATGCAAAGTATGTGCCGCAGCTCTGTGCCTTCGCCAGGGAGCAGGGCGTGGTCATCATTACCTATAATAAGCAGGGCGTCGTCACCGAAAGCCCCGAGGACGAGTGGGCGCTGAAGGAGTGCTTTACCTGCAAGCTGCCCATGCAGAAGGTGGAGGATCTTGCCGCCTATGTGGATTATCCCATCTGCAAGATGCTCATTACCCTCGACCCCGCCCGCCGCAGCGAGGTGCTGGAGGCAGGCCGGAAACAGTTTGCGGGCGAGATCGACCTCTACCCGTCCAGCCCCTTCTTCATCGAGGCCGTGCCGCTGGGTGTCGCCAAGGACGTGAGCCTTTGCAGTCTGCTGGAAAGCAGGGGTCTGACCCGCGACAACCTCATGGCCTGCGGCGACGGCCTCAATGACTGCTCTATGATACGCTTTGCCGGCGTGGGTGTGGCCATGCAGAATGCAGAGCCCCCCGTCAAGGAGGCGGCGGACTATGTGACCGTCGCCGACAACAACCACGACGGCGTGGCTGAGGCCATTGAGAAGTTCATTTTTTGAAAGGATACCAGACGCAAATGCCGCGCAACTTAGTTTTATTCGATTTGGAGTGGAACATCGGCTATCAGCCGTTTATCTTTAATTATCACGGCGTCCAGCAGACGTTCCGGGGGGAGATCATTGAGATCGGTGCTGTCAAGATCGACGAGGACGCCAACGTGCTGGATACCTTCTCCATCCACCTGCGTCCCCGCATCTTCCGCTGCCTGCAGCACCACATCGCCAAAGTCACCGGTCTGACGCAGGAGGACCTCGACAGGGGCGAACCCATCATCCAGGGCCTCCGCCGCTTTATGAAGTGGTGCGGCCCGGACGCCGAGTTCGCCGAGTGGGGCATGGATGACGTGCCGGTGCTCAAGCAGAACCTTTTCCTCTGCAATCTCGACGAGAGCCGTCCGACGGTCTGGTACGACCTGCAGCAGCTCTTTCTGCGGGAGTACCCCCGCAAGGAAGGCGAGGGGATGAAGCTGGAAAATGTCGTCACCCGGATGGGCATCCCGTTGGAACGCCCCTTCCACGACGCTCTGTCCGACACCCTCTACACCGCCGACCTCTGCCGGATGCTCGACCTGCGGGCCGGACTGGCCGCTTACCCCAGCGAGGAGGACACCCTGCGCCAGAGCCTTTGCCCCACGCCGGGCGACTACCGGGATTTCAGGGTCTTCCGGGGCTATCTGGACCAGTCTATGTGGAAGCTGGACCCCGTCATCGGCACGATGGCCTGCCCGGTCTGCGGCACGGCCCTGCAGCCGGATGACGTCTGGCTGAAAAAAGGGAGCAGCGGCTGGTATACGCTGTCCCAATGTCCCGTCTGTAAGGGCCGGGGCGGCGAGGCAGGCCGGGGCGTGTTCCAGAAATACCGGATGTCGCGCCGGGACGGCCTGCACTGGGCCTTCGCCCGCTGCGTCCAGATGCCGGACGATGCAAGCCTGGTCCGCTGGAAAAAGCAGAAAGCCCAGTATCTGGAGCGTCAGCGCCTCAAGGCCGAACGGCAGGCCGCCGAAGCAGAGGCCGCCCGGCACATCTTCTGAGGCAGAAGAATAAAATATCGTGCAGGAAAGAACGACGCTGTTTCGTATTGTAAGGAGAGACAGGAAGAATAAGGCAAAAAAGCTCAGATTTTGTTCATATCCCGGTCATAGATGCTGGATATACTAAGAAGGAACATCAGGCAGAAACGAAAGGGATGGTACGAGCACGATGGAAACGATGCTCATCGACTGGCTCCACCAGCTGGGTACGCTGGAATTCTGGGAGGCATTGTTAGAGGGCTTTGAAGGGCTGGGGCCGTTGGTCCCTATCCTGCTGGCGATGGTGGAATCCATTTTTCCGCCGCTGCCCCTCATCGCCATCGTGGCCCTCAATATCGCGGCCCACGGCGGATTTCTTGGCTTCGTCTACAGCTGGCTCGGTGTGGCCGCAGGCGGCACGGTGGTGTTTTTATTCTGGCGGCGGGTGGTCAAGCGCTTTTTCTGGAAGCTGGCCTCTCGCTCCGAACAGCTGAAAAAGGCCCAGCAGTGGGTCAGCCATGTGGACACCGCCACCCTCTTCATGCTGGCGGTCCTGCCCTTCACGCCCACGTCGTTCCTGCATCTGGCCTTCGGCATCTCGGACTTTGACGAGAAACGCTATCTGCTCACCCTTCTGGCGGGCAAGGCCGTTATGGTGGCCATGATGGCTCTCTTCGGCCAGTCGCTGGTCAGCTCGCTGAAAAATCCGGTGTATCTCATCCTCGCCATCGCCATCTGGGCCGGGATGTACTGGGTGAGCAGGAAGTTCTGTAAGAAGCACGATTTGGATCGATAAAATTGCGAAGCGCTTGACTTTTTTGCTGAGAGTGCATATAATAAAAGCAATGAAGGAAGAATCATCTTCATGGTTTTTCACCAATGAGCAGCAAAACGCCCCACGGTACTGCGAATACCGCGGGGCGTTTTGCTTACCAGGGGTTAGTGCTTACCGGCCTTGCAACAGCGACGACCGCCGCCAGTGGCGGAAACAGGGAGGAGCTGTTGGGGCCGCGGCCAGCAGGATGCGAGCGGCAGCGAAGCAGACGCTGGGAGCCGCAACCCGGGTTCCTTAAATAAAATAAGCACAAGAAAAAGCCGCTGTACAGCTACAAAACTGCACAGCGGCTTTCTGTATATAAAGTTTAGTTCTCGGCCAGATTACCGGTATAGAGCTGGTAATACTTGCCCTTCTTGGCGATGAGCTCGTCATGGCTGCCGCGTTCAATGATGCGGCCCTGCTCCAGGACCACGATGCAGTCTGCGTTGCGGACGGTGGAGAGGCGGTGGGCGATGACGAAACTGGTGCGGCCATACATCAGGCCGTCCATGCCGCGCTGTACCAGAGCCTCGGTGCGGGTGTCGATGGAGGAAGTAGCCTCATCGAGGATGAGCACCGGCGGGTCAGCAACGGCTGCGCGGGCGATGGCCAGCAGCTGACGCTGGCCCTGCGACAGGTTCGCGCCATCGCCGGTCAGCATGGTGTTGTAGCCCTCGGGCAGGCGCTTGATGAAGCCGTCGGCGTTGGCCAGACGGGCTGCGGCGATGCACTCCTCGTCGGTGGCTTCCAGACGGCCATAGCGGATGTTCTCCATGACCGTGCCGGTGAACAGGTGGGTATCCTGCAGCACGATGCCCAGAGAGCGGCGGAGATCGGCTTTCTTGATCTTCTGGATGTTGATGCCGTCGTACCGGATCTTGCCGTCCTGGATGTCATAGAAGCGGTTGATAAGGTTGGTGATGGTGGTCTTGCCGGCGCCGGTGGAGCCGACGAAGGCAATTTTCTGGCCCGGACGGCCATAGAGGTTGATGTCGTGCAGGACAGTCTTGTTCGGTACATAGCCGAAATCGACATCCGTAAAGGTGATGTCGCCTTCCAGCTTGTGGTAAGTGGTGGTGCCGTCGTGGTGGGGATGCTTCCAGGCCCAGATGCCGGTGCGCTCGTTGGCCTCCACGAGGTTGTCGTCCTTGTCGTACTTGGCGTTGATGAGGGTGACATAGCCCTCATCGGTCTCGCTGGGCTCATCCATCATCTTGAAGATGCGCTCTGCACCGGCCAGTGCCATGATGATGCTGTTGGCCTGCATGGACACCTGGCTGATGGGCATATTGAAGCTCTTGTTCAGGGACAGGAACGCCATGACAGTACCCAGCGTGACGCCGCCCATGCCGGTGACAGCCATGGCTGCACCCACCAGAGCGCAGATGGCGTAGCTGATATTGCCCAGCTGAGCGTTGACGGGCATCATGATGTTGGCGAAGCTGTTGGCCTGCTTGGCGCTGTCCTTGAGCTTGTCGTTCAGCTCGCGGAAGCCCTCGAGGGCCTTCTGCTCGTGGGTAAAGACCTTGACGACCTTCTGGCCCTCCATCATCTCTTCGATGTAGCCGTTCACTTTGCCGAGGTCGCGCTGCTGTGCGATGAAGTACTTGCCGCTCTGCTGGGTGATCTTCTTGGAGCAGAAGAGCATCAGGGCCACCATCAGCATGGTGACGATGGTGAGCTGCCAGCTCAGCATGCACATGCTGGCAAAGACGGAAACGATGGTGATGGCGCTGGACACCAGCTGCGGGATGCTCTGGCTGAGCATCTGACGGAGGGTATCCACGTCGTTGGTGTAGACGGACATGATGTCGCCGTGGGGATGGGTGTCAAAGTAGCGGATGGGCAGGCTCTCCATGTGGGTAAAGAGCTGGGTGCGCAGGTTGCGCAGGGTACCCTGGGTGACGTTGACCATGATGCGGGCGTTGAGCCAGGCGGCGAGGATGCCCACCACATAGATGCAGCCGACGCGCACCAGCGCACCGGCCAGCGGTGCAAAGCTGGGGTCCTGCTGCTGGGTCATGGGGATGATATAGTCGTCGATGAGGGTCTGCAGGAACAGGCTTGCCTGCACATTGGCCAGCGCGCTGACCACGATGCAGATGAGCACGAGGATGCAGTGAGGCAGATAGTGCTGGAACACCTCTGCCATGATGCGCTTGAGCAGCTTGCCCGGGTTCTCGACCTTCGGACGCGGGCCTCCCATGCCGCGGGGGCCGGGGCCATGGACGACTTTTGCTTTCTGTTCTGCCATTACTGCTCACCTCCCTGCTTGTCGAAGTCGCCGCCGCCCTGAGTCTGGCTGTTGTAGACTTCCTGATAGATCGCGTTGTTCTTCAGCAGTTCCTCGTGGGTGCCGAGACCGTTGATCTGGCCGTTGTCCAGCACGAGGATGCGGTCGGCATCCTGCACCGAGGAAATGCGCTGTGCAATGATGATCTTGGTGGTGCCGGGGATCTCCTCCCGGAATGCCTTGCGGATCTTGGCATCGGTAGCGGTATCCACGGCGCTGGTGGAGTCGTCCAAAATCAGAACCTTGGGCTTGCGCAGCAGGGCGCGGGCGATGGTCAGGCGCTGCTTCTGGCCGCCGGACACGTTGGAGCCGCCCTGCTCGATCCAAGTATTGTACTTGTCCGGGAAGCGCTCAATGAACTCATCGGCGCAGGCCAGCTTGGCCATCCGGATGCACTCTTCCTCGCTGGCGTTCTCGTTGCCCCAGCGGAGGTTGTCGAGGATGGTGCCGGAGAACAGGACGTTCTTCTGGAGCACCATGGAGACCTCGTGGCGGAGGACGTCGAGGTTATAATCCCGGACATCCACGCCGCCCACGCTGACGGTGCCGGTCTCGGCGTCGTACAGGCGGGGGATGAGCTGCACCAGACTGGACTTTGCGCTGCCGGTGCCGCCGATGATGCCCAGCGTCTCGCCGGGCCGGATGTCGAAGGTGACGTCGTTCAGGACGGGCTGGCCTGCACCATGCTTATACTTGAAGGAGACATGGTCGAAGCGGATGCTGCCGTCCTTGACCTCCTGCACCGGGGCCTTGGCCGGGGGCAGGTCGGTCTTTTCGTCCAGGACCTCGACGATACGCTTGGCGGAGGCAGCGGACATGGAGATCATGACGAAAGCCATGCTCAGCATCATCAGGGCCATCAGGATGTTCATGATGTAGCCGAACAGGGCGTTCAGCTGGCCGGTGGTCAGTGCGCCGTGGAGGATGTACTTTGCGCCGAACCAGCTCAGGGCGATATTGCAGCCATAGATGGCCGTCAGCATGGCGGGGTTGTTGAAGCTCAGGCGGCTCTCGGCGTTGACGAACTGCTGGTACAGACCCTCACAGGCCTTGGTGTACTTCTCGTTCTCAAAGCCCTCGCGGACGAAGCTCTTGACCACGCGGATGGCAGAGACATTCTCCTGCACCGAGGCGTTCAGGTTGTCGTAGTTCTTGAAGACCCGGTCGAAGATCTTGAAGGTGGGCACCATGATGCTGGCCAGTACAGCCAGAAGGAAGGCGATAGCCACCACGAAGATGAGGGTCAGCGGGCCGCCGATGGAAAAGGCCATGATGAGGGCGAACACCAGATGGACCGGGGCGCGCACACACATACGCTCCATCATCTGGAAGGCGTTCTGTAAGTTGGTTACGTCGGTGGTCATGCGGGTGACGAGGCCGGCGGTGGAGAATTTGTCGATGTTGGAGAAGGAGTAGTGCTGGATGTTCTCGTACATCGCATCGCGCAGGTTGCCGGCGAAGCCGGTGGATGACTCGGCGGCATACTTGCCCGCCAGAATGCCCAGCAGCAGAGCGATGGCCGCCACTGCGAAGGTGAGCAGGCCATACTTGAGGATGGCGTTCATATCGCCCTTTGCAATGCCAAGGTCGATGATGAAGGCCATGATGGTGGGCAGCAGGATGTCCATGACGGCTTCCAGCGCGGAAAACATCGGTGTCAGGATCGCGGCGCGCTTATACTCGCCCAGATGAGACACAAGCTTTTTTATCATCTGTGGAACCTCCTTTGAATAATTGTTTGGTACGGAACAATTTTATACAAAACAATTTTAATGTCAATGCTTTTTTCAAAGTTTCGGAAAAAGTTCATATTTGTTTCACTTCAAGCCCAGATATAGTTTATTCAGCAGCCGCAGCAGCTCGGTGTTCTCTTCTTCCGTCAGCAGGCTGGCGACGTATTCGTCGGTCTGGTGGAGGGCGAGCATGGTATTTTCGTGGAACTGGCGGCCCTTTTCGGTGAGCACCAGCTGCTTGAGGCGGGCGTCCTGCGCGACGCTCTGACGGGCGATGTAGCCCTTGCGCTCCATGAGCTGTAAAATATTGGTGACGGTGGAGCGGGTGATAGAGAACTCCCGCTCGATGTCCCGCTGGAACACGGGGGTGTCGGAGTTCCGGTAGAGGTACTCCATGATCCAGCCGTGCATGGGGGTCACGGCCTCCACACCGTTGGCGCGGGAGATCTGGCCGATCCTGCGGAAGATGAGATTGTTCACCCGGCGCAGCTGGGCCGGGATGACCTGCGGAGTCTCCCACGGCGGTGCGACAGGAGTGCAGCAAGGCTCGATTTCTTTACACATAGTTATCATCCTTCTGTTCGTTATATGGCAGAGCTGTGAATGTTCGGAGGTCGAACTGTTTCACATAAAACTGTTTGATACAGGACTATTATGGACCAAAAAAAGAGGGCTGTCAACCCTCTTTTGCGCCTAGTCCCACCGGCCCAGCCCTGTCAGGATGGCGATGGCGACTTCGGGCTTGTTTGTGACCACGAGTTCCGGGTCGAGCCGGAACAGCTGGCGCAGGTCATCCCGGCTGTCGTTGCCCACCGGCCACGGCGCGACCTTGAAGCCGTGGGCGTGGGCGTTGGAGATCAGGTCTTTGTCCCGGAAAAAGGCGTGGTACTCCGGCCCGATGTAGTCCACCGGAAAGCTGAACTGTGCGACGTAATTCACGAAATCGGTCTGGTAGTAATACTGCTGTAAGATCTGGGCCAGATTCATGCCGGGGAAGATGGAGTAGAGGAAATCGAGGCGGTCTTTCAGATAATAAAGAAGGACGCTGTTCTCCTCGTCGAGGCTGTTGGGGTCTTCCAGCAGGGCTGCCGCTTCGCTGACGGCCTGCGGGCTGGAAAGCTTCTCTGCGAGAGGGTCGGTCTTCTTGAGGCCCAGTTTTTCCCAGAAGGTGGCGGGCTGGACGAGCTGGGACTCGGGGCTGGAGGTCATGGCACAGATGGCCATCTGGGGCATCCGCTCCTTCACCCGGCGGAGAGCGCCGTACTCGAAGGCCGTGATGACGGCCTTTTCTTCCAGTCCCGCGTCGAGGACGGCGTCGATGACCCGGTCTGCGATCTCCTCGTCCCGGTCGAAGTAGGGCTTCAGCTCAATGTGGATCATCTGGAAGCCCTGCGCGACTTCCAGCACCTCTTCGAGGGTGGGGATCTGCTCGCCTGCGTACTCGGGGCCTTTCCAGCTGCCGAAATCCAGCTTCCGCAGCTCGTCGAAGGTCATGTCCGGGATGTTGCCGTGGACGCCGGCCTTGAGGTCGGTGAAGTAGTCATGGGCCACCACGAGGTGACGGTCCTTGGTGAGCTGGACGTCGCACTCGAAGCCGTCTGCGCCCAGCGTCTTGGCCAGACGGAAGGACGTCAGCGTGTTTTCGGGGGCCAGATGGGACGCGCCGCGATGGGCGATGATAAGAGGGCGCATGGGCAAAGCTCCTTAAAAGACAGATTGTTGAAAAAATACTACCGTACATGATACACGTTTTCACAAATTCCGTCAATGACGGCGCTTCACAGGAGGAGAAGAAGGGCGAAAGTACGACTTTTATCGTCAAAACGACGAAAAAATAAGCTGGATTTTAGCACTTTTCACGAGAAAAAACCAAAAATCGGCCCATTTCTC
>OCPQ01001418.1_pt1 | contig 10453 bp, 8 predicted proteins | sample 1538251 | NCBI WGS metagenome assembly OCPQ01 (sample SAMEA2580249, study PRJEB22360) | human gut metagenome | biome: human gut; feature: human-associated habitat; material: faeces | place: Denmark | collected 2008/2010 | reverse complement strand
TCGGCAAAATCGACTGACCTTTCTTTTTTACCCAACAATATCTTTAATTAAGGGAAACGGGGGAATCCCTGCCGGATATCGAAAGGTGCAAAAGGATCGCAGATATCTTTGGCGTGACGGTGGATGACCTGATCAATTATGAAAAAAAGGATTCTCTTGGCTTAGAAGTTCCACCGAAGGGAAAACACATTTTCGGCATGGTAAAAGTAGGTGAGAAAGGTCAGATCGTGATCCCGGCAAAAGCCAGAAAGATATTCGATATCAAGCCCGGAGATAATCTCATTGTGCTTGGTGATGAGGGGCAGGGCATTGCGCTGATCAAGGAAAAAGGACTGCTTGATCTTCTGAAAGCCGCCAGGGAAGAACATTAAAAAACTTCCCACATATCGCAGGAAAACCGGATATGTGGGAAGTTTTTTAATGTGTTTTGCGGTTGATATAATTGGTCTTATATTTGGAGTAAATAATTTTCTGGCTGCTGTATAGACCATAGTATCCGGAAAGCATGTAGCTGAATGCAACGGCAAGCAAAAAGTAAGGCATGCCGTCATAGCCGAACAACTCGAAGCTGATGAGCAGGGCAGTGATCGGGCAGTTTGTCACTCCACAGAAAACTGCGGCCATGCCGACTGCCGTACAGAGTGTCGGTGAAAAGCCTGACAGGTTTCCAAACAGACAGCCAAATGCCGCCCCGGTAAAAAACGATGGAACAATCTCGCCACCTTTAAATCCGGCACCTAATGTTAAAGCAGTAAAGAGCATTTTCATAAAAAAGGCTTCCGGGCGGACTGTGCCGTCAATACACTGTTCAATGATATTGATTCCCGTACCGTTATAATTCTGGTTGCCCACAAGCAGCGTTAAAATGAGCACGAAACATCCACCGGCGAAAATGCGCACATAAGGATTTTTGAAAAACTTCTTATAAAGGTGTTCTGACTGATGCAGCATGACACAGAAAATAATGCTGACACCGGCACATAGAATCGCAAGGACAGAGATTTTTACAGCACTTGTGATCTTAAAAGCAGGAATCTGGCCGATCAGGAACATTTCCTGTGAGACACCAAAGAATTCTGCAACAGCATGTGCGACCAGTGAGGAGATCACGCACGGGACTAACGCCGCATAATACATAACGCCGACACTGACAACTTCCATGGAAAAGACAGCCGCAGCCATCGGTGTGCCAAACAATGCAGAGAATGCGGCGCTCATGCCGCACATGATCATAATGTGTTTGTCTTTTTCATCAAAGCGGAACAGTTTTCCAAGACCGTTTCCGATACTTCCACCGAGCTGTAACGCAGCACCTTCACGTCCGGCAGAACCACCAAACAGGTGGGTGATGAGTGTGGAGATAAAAATCAGCGGAGCCATGCGAAGCGGCAGATCTTCATCGGAATGTATCGCAGATAATACAAGGTTGGTTCCGGTATCTTTTTCATCATGAAGCAGGCGGTAACATCCGACGATCAGGATACCACTCACCGGGAGCAGAAAAATAAGCCACGGGTTTTTGGTTCTGGTCAGTGTGACCACATACATGCCGAAATAGAAGAGTGTGCCAACACCCCCGACAAGCAGTCCGGAGACGATGGAGAAAAGCACCCATTTGGCAGAGGTTTTTATTCGTTTGAAATCATGTTGTAATTTATGACGGATCAGTTCTTTCATATGTTCTTTCCACTTTCCCTTTTGATCAGAATGAAACGGCAGTGCCCGGATTTCATTTCCATAATATTATAGTAGCATTTCAAAAAATCTTTTTCAATGTAAAACATCATTGCATTCTAATTTCATGAAATAAAAGCGGCAGGGAAGAAAGTAATACTTTGAGCAAATTTCCACCAGAAAAATGAAAAATAAGAAAAAAGTATCTTGCTGATATACAATTTACACAAAAAACAAAAACAAAAATTATGAAATATAGAGAAGATAACGATTCAGTATTGCTTTTTTATGAAAAAAGAATATAATACAATTATCAACTGAAAACGTTACCGAAAACAATACCGAAAATGTTACCGGGAACATTTCAGCGAAGTGGCAGAGTGCCAGAACAATCATTGCACAATACAGATGTGCAGAAAGTATACGGGAGGAAACGACATGAAGAGAAAAGTTTTATCAGTAATGCTTGCTACAGCAATGACAGCAACTTTATTTGCAGGATGCGGCAGTGATGCTTCCAATGCAGACAGTGCAAACAGTGCAGATGCAACAGCAAGTACAACAGAAGCAGGAGATGCGAAAACAGATGCAGCAGCATCAGGAAGTGGTTCCGTTTATTATCTGAACTTTAAACCGGAACAGGATCAGCAGTGGCAGGATCTGGCAGCAAAATACACAGCAGAGACCGGAACAGAGGTTACAGTTATCACGGCTGCAGATGGTACATATGAGCAGACATTAAAATCAGAGATGGCAAAATCAGAAGCACCAACCTTATTCCAGGTAAACGGACCTGTAGGACTTGCAAACTGGAAAGATTATTGCATGGATCTTTCAGGCAGTGAGTTATATTCACATCTGACAAGTGATGATTTTGTATTAAAAGATGGAAACGCAGTACAGGGTATCGCTTATGTTATCGAGACTTACGGTATCATTTACAATAAGACAATCTTAAATGACTACTGCACAATGGACAACGCAGTGATTTCTTCTGTTGATGAGATCAACAACTTTGCAACATTAAAAGCAGTTGCAGATGATATCCAGTCCAGATTAGATGAGATTAATGAGAAGTTTGGATACGATCTTCAGGGAGCATTTACTTCCGCAGGTATGGATGGATCATCTGACTGGAGATTTAAAACTCATTTGGCAAATCTTCCAATTTACTATGAATACAAAGACAAAGGAATTAATTCTACAGATGCAATAGAAGGAACATACCTTGACAATTACAAACAGATCTGGGATTTATACATTACAGATTCCACCTGTGATCCGGGAATGCTCTCATCTAAGACAGGTGATGAAGCAGAATCTGAATTCGGTATGGAAGAGGCAGTATTCTACCAGAATGGTACATGGGAGTATGGTAACCTCACAAATGAAGAGAATGGTTATCTTGTAACCGCTGATGATATGAGTATGATGCCAATCTATATTGGTGTTGAGGGAGAAGAGAATCAGGGACTCTGCACAGGTTCTGAGAACTACTGGTGTGTAAACAGCAAAGCTTCTGCAGAAGATCAGCAGGCAACACTTGATTTCCTGAACTGGGTTATCACATCTGACGCAGGACGTGAATCCATAGCTCATGAAATGGGATTTACAACACCATTTGATACATTCACAGGCGAATATGAAGCAGATAATGTATTTATCCAGGCTTCTAACCAGTACATCGCTGATGGAAAATATTCTGTAACATGGAACTTCTCTACTATTCCATCTGAGACATGGAAAGACGGTGTAGGTTCTGCATTATTAGAGTACGCACAGGGAACAGGTGACTGGGACGGCGTTGTCAGTGCATTCGTTGACGGATGGGCTACTGAGTATGCAGCAGCTGCAAACAAATAAAAAGTAATGATGAAGTAACATGGAAAGGGTGTGTGGCCTGCCACTCACCCTTTCAGATTATTAAGGTTTTATGAGAGGATGGAAATTATGGAGAAAGCAATCAAAAAATATTTTCCTGTTTTTGCACTCCCTACATTAGTGGCATTTACAATAGGTTTTATAGTTCCTTTTATTATGGGTATCTACTTATCATTCTGTGAATTTACAACCGTTACAGATGCAAAATTTGTAGGATTAAAAAATTATCTGCGCGTGTTCAGTGATCCGACATTTATGCATGCATTATGGTTCACTGCATTATTCACCATTGTATCAGTGCTGACGATCAATGTTTTTGCATTTGTAATTGCGATGCTTTTAACAAAGGGAATTAAAGGTACGAACTTCTTCCGTACAGTATTTTTTATGCCAAACCTTATTGGTGGTATCGTTTTAGGTTATATCTGGCAGATCCTGCTGAATGGAATCTTAGGTCATTTTGGAAGAACACTTACTTATTCTTCTTCCTATGGATTCTGGGGATTGATCATTTTAATGAACTGGCAGCAGGTCGGTTATATGATGATCATTTATATCGCCGGCATCCAGAATATTCCGGGCGAGTTGATCGAGGCGGCAAAAATGGACGGGGCGTCCGACTGGCAGTTATTGAAGAGTGTTACGATTCCAATGGTAATGCCATCCATCACGATCTGTACATTCTTAACACTGACGAACTCTTTCAAACTGTTCGATCAGAACCTGGCATTGACAGCAGGAGAGCCGTCCAATAATTCGCAGATGCTTGCGCTTAACATCTTTGAGACATTCTATGGAAGAACCGGTTGGGAAGGTGTCGGTCAGGCGAAAGCAGTTATCTTCTTTATTATAGTAGCAGTTATCGCACTGGCACAGAACAGACTGACCAGAACAAAGGAGGTACAGCAGTAATGGCAAAGAAAGTAAAAGAAAATAATGAGGTAAGTGCTGTAAGAAGATCAAAACACGGAGGAGTGCTGACCGTATTTTTCAGTCTGCTGACCGTTTTTTATCTGTATCCGATTTTTCTGGTGCTGATCAATTCCTTCAAGAAAAAAGGATTTATCACAAAAAATGCATTTGCACTGCCGGATGAGAGATCCTTTACCGGATTGTCAAATTTCATCCGGGGTATTGAAAAAACAAACTTTTTTCAGGCGTTTGGCTACTCGGTGCTCATCACCGTTGGCTCTGTTGCAGTGATCATCTTATGCACCTCCATGTGTGCATGGTATATTACAAGAGTACATAATAAAGTGAATGCAACCATTTATATGTTATGTCTGTTTTCCATGATCGTACCATTCCAGATGGTAATGTTCACCTTGTCAAAACTGGCAAATATGATGCATCTGAGCAACCCGGTCGGTATCATTTTAGTATACCTTGGATTCGGTGCAGGACTTGCGGTGTTTATGTTCTGCGGCTTTGTAAAAAGTATTCCGATCGAGATAGAAGAGGCGGCGATGATCGATGGATGTACTCCGATCCAGACATTCTTTCAGGTGGTATTTCCAATTATGAAACCAACGGCGATCACCGTTGCAATTTTACAGGCAATGTGGATCTGGAACGATTATTTACTTCCTTATCTGGTATTGGATATCAAAAAATACAAGACGATTCCAATCGTCATTCAGTACTTAAAAGGTGGTTATGGAGCAGTAGACTGGGGTACGATGATGGCAATGCTTGTACTTGCGATCGTTCCAATTGTAGTTTTCTATGTGGCTTGTCAGAAATATATTATTGAAGGAGTAGTTGCAGGAGCGGTCAAAGGCTGATATTACAGTAGAAGATTGTAAAAAATACATGTTTTACGAAAAAAAACGAAAAAAAACAGTAGACAGGAAAGAAAAATATGGTTACGATAAAGGATATAGCCAGGGAATCAGGATATTCCATCAGCACGGTTTCCAGAGTCCTGAATCATAGAAATGATGTCAGTCCCGATGCAAAGAAAAAAATCGAAGAAGTAGTTGAAAAATTTCATTTTGTTCCGAATAATAATGCGAAGCATTTGAAGCAGAGCAATACGAAAACAATTGTTGTATTAGTCAAAGGTATTTCCAATATGCTGTTCTCCAACATTGTGGAGGAGATCCAGCAGATGATCGGAAGGACCGACTATACACTGGTTGTTTCCTACATTGACGAGGACGACAATGAGGTGGAACAGGCATTACAGCTCTGCAGGGAGCGAAAGCCGTTAGGACTTCTGTTTTTAGGTGGTAACCCGGAATTTTTTAAACAGGGATTTGCAAAGGTGGATGTGCCGAGTGTGCTTGTGACAAACCGGGCAAATAATCTTCCATTTGAGAACCTTTCCAGTGTTGCAACAGATGATATTGCCGCAGGAAAGTGTGCTGTGGATGCTTTGCTTGAAGCAGGACATGACAAGATTGGTATTATCGGTGGTGATCCGGTAAAATCATACACCAGCCACCAGAGATATTTAGGATGTAAGGAAAGCTTTGCAGAACATGGTAAGGAAATGGATCTTGAAGTCTGCTATGAGAAAGCAAGATTCTCATTTGACAGTGCTTACCGGGCGATGAAACGTCTGGTGGAAAAGTATCCTGATCTGACAGCAGTATTTGCAATGTCAGATGTGATGGCTATCGGCGCGATCCGTGCGCTGCGCGATATGGATTATCGTGTACCGGAAGATATTTCTGTGATTGGTTTTGATGGCACCGTATTAGCAGAATATTATAATCCGAAACTCGCCACGATCAGACAGCAGTATCAGACACTTGCAGTGAGAAGTGTGGAGATACTGTTTGGGCAGATCGAACTGAAGAAAGAGCCGATTTATGAGGTGGTTCCGTTTGAGTTCGCAAGTGGGGAGAGTATAAAGAATTTGAAATAGGAGTTTTTGAACTCAAATAGGAGGAATTATTGTTATGAGAAGCAGCGGTGTTTTAATGCACATTTCATCCCTGCCATCCCCTTATGGAATTGGTACAATGGGAAAAGAGGCAAGAAAGTTCGTAGATTTTCTTGATAAATCAGGTCAGAAATACTGGCAGATCCTTCCAATCTGTCCGACCAGCTATGGTGATTCACCATATCAGTCATTTTCCAGTTTTGCAGGAAATCCTTATTTTATCGATCTTGAGATTTTATGCAAGGAAAAACTGTTAAAAAAAGCAGAGTGCGAATCTTTTCCATGGGGCAGCAATCCTCATTATGTAGACTATGGGGTTATGTACAATTCCCGCTATGCATTACTGAAAAAAGTCTATGCACGTTTCATGAAAAAACAGCCGGAGGATTTTGCATCTTTTTGTGAGAAAGAAGCAGAATGGCTCGAGGATTATGCACTGTTTATGGCATTAAAAGATGCCCATGGCGGAATTGCATGGTTTGAATGGGAAAAAGAATTAAAGACAAGAGAACAGAAAGCATTGTCAGAAGCAAAAGAAACTTATGCAGATGACATTCTGTTTTACAAAATGCTCCAGTATCTGTTCTTCAAACAGTGGTGGGCATTGAAGGAATATGTAAATGAAAAAGGCATTGAGATCATCGGAGATGTTCCAATTTATGTTGCAGGAGATTCTGCGGATGTATGGGCTAATCCGGCTCAGTTCTACTTGGATGAGAACTTAGATCCAATCGATGTTGCAGGATGTCCGCCGGATGCATTCTCCGCAGATGGACAGCTTTGGGGAAATCCGCTGTTCCGCTGGGATGAGATGAAAAAAGACGGTTATAGCTGGTGGACAAAACGGATCAAAGCAATGTCAAAATTATATGATATTGTACGTATCGATCATTTCCGTGGATTTGATTCTTACTATGCGATTCCTGGAACAGACGACACGGCACGTAATGGTGAGTGGAGAGAGGGTCCTGGAATGGATCTGTTTCATGCATTGGAGAAGAAGCTTGGCAAGTTAAATATCATTGTGGAGGATCTTGGATTCCTGACACCTTCTGTATTGAAGCTCGTAAAAGATTCCGGTTTCCCGGGTATGAAAGTGGTACAGTTTGCATTTGATTCCAGAGAGGGAAGCGATTATTTGCCACATAACTACCCGACACACTGTGTTGTATACACAGGAACACACGACAATGATACGATCCTTGGCTGGATGAATACAGCACCGAAGGCAAGTGTAAAATTTGCAAAAGAGTACTTAAACCTCACAAAAGAGGAAGGTTATAACTGGGGCATGATGCGCGGTGCATGGGCTTCCGTCGGTGATCTCGCAATCGTTCCGATGCAGGATATCATCGGTGTCGGTTCTGAGGGACGTATGAATACGCCATCCACCTTAGGCGGCAACTGGGAGTGGAGAGCAACCGCAGACCAGATTGACAACAAACTTGCAAAACGCCTTTATAAATACATGGAAATGTACGGACGTGTAAGGAAAGATGTGAAGGAAGAAGCCAAAGAAGAAGCGTAGATAACAAAAAAGTAAATTGTTTGATAGAACAAAAAAATCGCATAGTCAGATATGATGTTCCTGCTCGCAAAGCTCGCGAAGGAAATCACATCTGTCTATGCAATTTTTTTGTTCATTTATATCTGATAATTCTCTTTATTAATTACGGTTTATTATCTACGCTTCTCAATGGCTTGTAAAAATGGAGAAAACCATCTATAATGAGTAGGCTGTGGTATATCCACGGAACACGTGAGAGAAGAAGGTTTTACATATGCTGATCGTGAAATTTTTAAAACAGGCAAAAGAAGAGATTATCATGGATACCGTGTTATCCGATGAGTTTATGGATAAAGTGCAGGACAATTTTGCACCGATCGAGAGTCTGATGGCATACTATCGGTGTGCAATTATGGAAGTGGAGACAAAGTTCAATGTTTTGAATGAGCAGTTTTCCCTGCAATATGACAGAAATCCGATCGAGTCCATTAAGGCGAGAGTGAAATCGTTTGACAGTATTTTAAAGAAAGTGAAGCGGAAACAGATTCCGTTTTCACTGGAATCCATAGAGGAAAATATCAACGATATCGCAGGAGTCCGCGTGATCTGTTCATTTCAGGAAGATATTTATATGCTGGCGGATTGTCTGCTGCAGCAGGACGATGTCAGACTGATCGAGCGGAAAGATTATATTAAAAACCCGAAGCCGGGTGGATACCGCAGTCTGCATCTGATCATCGAAGTGCCGATTTTCCTTGAAAAAGAAAAACGTCCGATGAAGGTGGAAGTCCAGCTTCGGACGATCGCAATGGATTTCTGGGCAAGTCTGGAGCATAAATTACGTTATAAGAAGAACATTCCGGAAAGCGAGGCAGAGTATCTGGCAAAAGAACTGGTGGAGTGTGCCGGCATCAGTGCATCCCTGGATCAGAGAATGGAAGCTATCCGTGACCGGATGGAAGCTGCACAGGAGAAGATGTCATGACAACACAGGAAAAGAACGGGATCACAGAGGGAGTGATCTGGAAACAGCTGTTGATTTTCTTCTTTCCGATTCTGGTGGGAAGTTTTTTTCAGCAGTTATATAATACGGTGGATTCTGTCATTGTGGGACAGTTTGTCGGAAAAGAAGCACTGTCGAGTGTCGGCGGCTCTGCCGGGCAGATCATAAGCCTTGTGGTAGGGTTTTTCACAGGCGTGTCCACGGGAGCTACCGTTATTATCTCACAGTATTTTGGTGCCGGAAAAAAAGAGGAGATAGAAGAGTCTCTTCACACCGCTTACGCATTTGCACTTGTGGGAGGACTTGTGCTCGGAATTGCCGGGATCGTTTTTGCACCACAGATGCTGCTCTGGATGAACACACCGGAGGAACTGATCGCAGAATCGGTACTGTACGTGCGGGTGTATTTTTCAGGACTGATTTTTATTTTCATTTACAATATGGGTGCTGCGATTTTAAGGGCAGTCGGGGATTCGAAAAGACCATTATATTATCTGATCGTCTGCAGTGTGGTAAATATTATATTGGATCTTTTACTCATTCTGGTTATTCCATTAGGCGTTTTAGGTGCGGCCATTGCCACCCTGATCGCTCAGGCGGTCAGTGCTGTTTTGGTGACAGTTACACTGATGTACCGCACGGAGGGCATGAAACTGTGTCTCTCACAGATCCGCATGTACAAAAGAATGCTGCAGAGTATTTTAAAAATAGGTCTTCCGGCGGGATTTGAGGCAATCATGTACAGTATTTCGAATATTATCGTGCAGGTGTCCATCAATAATTTTGGCGTGGACACGATGGCGGCATGGACGGCTTATTCCAAAATTGATTTTATTTTCTGGATGATCAACAGCGCATTCGGAATCTCTGTTATGACATTTGTAGGACAAAACTATGGAGCAGGGAAATGGGACCGCATCCGGAGAGGTACAAAAATCTGTCTTGGCATGGCACTGATATCGGCGGTTTCTGTGAGTATCATCTTAATGTCTGCAGAGAGATTTCTGTTTGGAATCTTTGTCAATGATGCGGGCGTGGTAGAGATCGGTATCCGCATGATGAATGTGATCGCACCGGCGTACTTATTATTTGCCTTTATCGAAGTGTTTTCCGGGGCACTGCGTGCACAGGGAGCAGTGGTAGTCTCCACGCTGATCACGATGGTTGGCATCTGTGTGCTCCGTATGATCTGGGTGACACTTGTGGCAGTTCACGGAACCTTAGAGCAGGTCATCATCTGCTATCCGATCACATGGGCGGCAGGTGCGCTTGCGATGAGCATCTATTACATTTACAAGCAGAGAAAAATATTTCAGGCAAGATAGCCACTAAAATACGTGAATATATAAGAGAAACCTATTTATTATTTATTTTGATAATGAACAGGTTTCTTTTCTCATTTATTGCGAAACTCATAAAATGTAAATTAAATTGTGAAAAATCGACAAAAGCTTGAGAAAACACTGGGGAGCGGTCGGTTCTTAGAAGGCAGGTGCGA
>OCPQ01001416.1_pt1 | contig 10462 bp, 4 predicted proteins | sample 1538251 | NCBI WGS metagenome assembly OCPQ01 (sample SAMEA2580249, study PRJEB22360) | human gut metagenome | biome: human gut; feature: human-associated habitat; material: faeces | place: Denmark | collected 2008/2010 | reverse complement strand
GAAATTACAACATGGGAAAACAAATTAATAAATTAATATAAGTAGGATTGTTACTTTCATTAGGCAAAACCGGATTTTATGAACATCATTGAAGAGACAGTTGTTTGTAAAATTTGGTTTTTTTATTTAAATTCAGAATATTAAAGAAACATGAGAAGAAGTGAGGGACAGAGCTTATGAAGAAAGGACAGAAGAAAAGAAGGAGTGTTATCTTACGAAGAATTTTAGCATTTTTGTTAGCAATTGTGCTCGTTCATTCTCAAATCATACCGGCTGTATTCGCTGCAGATACGAATTACAGTCAGGAAAGCAATACAGAAGAGAAAACTGTAGTGGATGGAGCAGAGACAGTGCTGCCAATGTCGGAAGATGCAATCTCCGAATCGTCGGAACCGATACAATCGGAAGAACAACAGACAGAAGATAAGGTATCGGAAGATGCAACCGTCGAATCATCGGAACCGATACAGTCGGGAGAACAACAAACAGAAGATGCAGCCGACGCAGAACAGTCACCAGAAGTAGAGACAACAGGTGAGGCTGCGGAAGAGACGGTAAATATCGCAGATGCTGTTGTACCCGTAACAGTCAACTATTATCTTCCGAAATCACAGAATTTACAGGTAGATGCACCGGACAGCTATACCGAAGGAGAAGCACAGGAAGAAGCAAAAAGTGCAGTAATTGAACAGGCACTTGGGGATGAGACAACACAAAAGCTGATTGAACAGCAGAAAGAGAAAGGGATAGAAAGTAATACGCAGGAGCTGACAGCATCTGCTGTATCGGAAGAAGAATATGACAGCTACACACAGATGGCTGTGACAGGAGAAGGGCTTCAGGCACCGGAGGTTTCACTTTCAGATGATGTACAGTTGGAAGAGGATGCAGATGCGGAGAACACAAATCCACTGATTGGCTGGCAAGTAGCAAAGACGGCAGGTATTATGTTGTCCTATCCAGATGGGACTGAGATTAAGATGGGAGATGTCATTCCAGCCGATAAGATTAGCGAAGTACAGATGACAGCAGCCGATGATGGAATTTCATTGTTGAGTACACAGGCGAATATGTCGATAGCAAGCTTGATTGCCCTGACACAGGATATGACAGTAGTACAGCGTGTGGGTCCTGCAGGAACGAATGGAAAGTGGTCGGTTCTGGTGCAGGGAGGAACCAACCAGACGCCTTCAGCAGGTACTGTAAGACATGCGTATGGAACCTTGGAAAATGCGCTGATTGCAATCAATACTGATACAACATCCAACAGCTTTAAAATTACATTCCTAGATAATTACACGGCAAACTCAAATGATATAAGTGCGATGGGAAGTCCATCCAGTACGAGTGGAGTACTGGGGAAAAGAACAACGAATAAACCAACAATTGTATTCACAGGAGCAACCAATTATAGCACAGGGACTTCTTATAGCAGTTGGACAACATTTACTTCCCAAAATCAAAGAATGTATTTTAATGGATTCAATGCTTATTTTACACACGTTAATCTGAACTGGAGCAAATCAACAGTTTATGGAAACCAGAATGACACCACTTTTGATGATGTAAAATTTGTAGGCGGAGCAGTAACAGCAATTTATGGTGGAAGATATTCTGGTGGTAATAGTACTAATGTATCCTATAATTTGAAATTTGAAGATGTAGAGATGACAAAGGATGCTCCTGTAAAGAAGATCTTTGGAGGCGGACAGGATAATTCAACAGGAACTATTAATCTAACAATGACAAATTGTACAATCTATGGAAATGTATATGCATCAAGTGGGCCATATAACTCTACCACCTATACACATACAGGAGATGTCCATGCAACACTGCAAGATACAGCCATTCGTAAATTCGATACAACTGTAGTAGATCCAATGTTGAAACCGAAAGAAGTCCATACCGTAGGTGGATCTTTCTGGGGATTGTATGGGAAAGTAACAGGAAATCTTAGATTAGATGCATCAGGAAGTTACGTAGCAGAATGTGGAACCTGGTTTACAGCGAAGGAGGGCTGCACAGCAGGATCTATATCGTATATATTCAATGATATTAAGGAAAGTCTGAGATTTGTAGGAGTATATGAACATGCTGGATATGATCAAGCAACCACATCGAAAGGTTATATTGAAGTCAATAACACGCAGGTTGCTAACGTATTTGGCTGGGGATATCTGAGGTTGAATAATTCTGTTACATGTGATGGGGGTGTGAGCAATTTCGGACATATGCAGTATGATTCCAGTTTCTATCATTATTGGACAGAACAGAAAAAGCAGGATGCCAAAGGTGGAGATCGCTATGTTCCAAAGGACTATAAACCGGACTTGCCGACTTGTATTGGATATGTAGCAACAAAAAGTTCAACCATTTGTTCTGGTGGAGATTGCTATGAAGCATGGAATCGCCAGCGTTTTGGAAGAATTGTATTAGAAGATAATTATAACACATTTCAGATATACAATGCCATGGGGGGAAATAGTACAAATGTTGTAGATGTGGATTATCTGGATAGAATTTCAGATTCTTATAAAGCTACTATTGAATTGATGGGAAGACAAGCGAATACAAGCGCAAGTAGTGCGTTTTCCATGATTCATATAAGGGGAAATTATTTTTCGACGTCAGTAAAGGCGATAGGGACATTAAAAACACATACGAATGTTACTTGCACAATGGCACAAGATACAACGAATAGATTGATTAAGCTGTATGCTACAACAAAAGCACAAAATATAATCTATCTATACAGTGGAAGTTCCATTACAGGAAATGCATTATATTCGGCAGATTCATTTGCAGAGGTATTAGATAGACTGCGGAAACAGTCTGGAGGCACTTATACGCTATGGTTTACAAGGGGATATAGTCTGATTAATAAGGATGTTACTGCATTTAATAATGCAACAGGGTTTGCAAATAAAAATGTGACAATCATATGTGAGGGTGCAATAGCAGGGTCAAATGAGCGGAATTCTCCGAGTACAGGATTAAGGCTTTGGGATCAAGTCTTTCCAAACTTTAATTCACTGACATGGAAAAATGTGGAATTCCGATCAGATTTCTACGAATTTAATAAGTATTCATTTGTGATGCATGGAAATGGACACAATCTGACATTTGAAAACTGTAGATTCACAGGTGATGTAACAATAAACGCAGGAGGAAACAGTACGCAGGGAACATCAGGCTCTACGCTTACATTAAAAAATTGTGTGAATGTAAATGAAATCTATGCTTCAAAGCAGCAAGATGGATTAGGAAATACAACGATTAATGTGGAGTCCTGTACAGGCCATACTGGTACTATAATAATTGATCCGGCAAGGTATAGTGTTAAAGATCTGAACATTAATTTGAAGGATTGTGTTGCAAAGGTTAATCCGTATTTTAAATCCGTTATAGAAGTTGAGGGAAATTATAGACTGACAGCAGAGAACACACAGCTGATGTTCACTAACCCAAATGTTTCAAGTGGGCATACTGCAAAGGTTTATCTTAACAAGGATTCTTCAAATCATGAAGTTGTTTTATTAGGGGATTGCATGGGAGCATACGATGCACCAGCTGGATCGTCTAGTCTGTATGTAACTGCAAAAGTAAGGCCGAAAGATGCTACAAGTGTAAATTTGGACTACTTTGACCAGATAGAGATTAATGGAGGAGAACTTCATCTGGGTGACAGCGCCAATTTAGTGGAAGGTGGATTTGGAAGCAGTTCAAGAGCAGCGGATGTTTCTCTCAAGAATTCAGGAAAACTGATGTTAGACTATTTGTCTTCTACATCAATGAACCGGACAATCAACAGCCTTACAACAGATGGTACAAATACAGAAGTATCGGTTACATATGACTATAAAGGTGAGACTTCTCCAAGTGGAAGACCATTGATTATTAAAAATGCGCTGACTGTACCAAGCTATAGTAAGCTTCGCATATCAACAACGCTTCCACCAAGACATAAGGGGACTGTGGAATATCCATTGATTCAGTTTAATTCTTCGAATAATGCGAAGCTGGAGCAGTATAACTGGATTGCAGACAAACAATATTATTTGACAATAGGTTCTCAAAACAGTAACCAAATCGTACTTCGTGCAGATACATATGCGCCGTTGGTATATCAGGCGAAGACAACGAATATGTCTATGTCTCTGAGTGGAAATCAGATAGGACAATTGGAGATTTATCTGAAGGATTTATATCGTGACGGAATTGACAAGAGTGGCTATAGCATTAATGATGCATCGGATGGTGCATATCCAACTGGTGTTCAAGTGTATTTAAGTACGCAGGATGTTCAGTTAAAGGATGGAGTTTATGGATATACATATAATTCCAGTACAGATATTCAGTTGAAGTCAGCAAATGTATCTTCTTATGGTTGGATGAACAGTGGGTCGTTTATAGATATCAATGGAACGTCAGTGACAGCTACAACAAAGTCACCGGTATTGCATTTGAAATTGAACTCACGTATTTATCAGGCAAACACAAATTATTTTATTTACGCAAGAGATAATGCCGGAAACTGGAGTAAATTCCTTCTGGATACGAAAGGCCCGACAAGTACTTACACAAATATTACATCAAAGAAAGTATCAGATGGAACTTACAGTTATACATTTAAGGAGCTAAAATTTGCAGATCCAATACAAACTGCAACATATGGAACATCAGATATTACAGATGTAAGTTACAAAGCGAATGCAACGCAGTATATTCAGAAGAGTAAAAAGCTAGATACAGTACGATATAACAAAACAGGAAAGAATCCATGGGAATCCGGAGCTAGTTATAGTACGGCAAGTCTCAATACAAGTACAGGGGCGTGTACACTCAGTAATGTATCTGTTTCAGTAACGGAAAAATTATATGTCTTTGTAAAGGATGGCTATGGAAATATCTCGAAATTTACTTATGTACCAATTGTTTTTGATGCACAGAGCGGCGGGGCTACATCAACTGGAAAGTTCAGCGATGGGTCTACCACTTCATCTACACTGGGACTGGTGGGAAGTACTTTGAATATTGCACAGGAGCCATCAAGTCCGCTACTTGGAAATCAGAGGTTCCGCTACTGGTATAACTCTAAGGACAGTGGAAAATATCAAGTTTCATTAACAAGGGAGACTGTAAGTGATGAAACTACTTATTATTATCCACAGTGGACATATCCGACCTTAACGATTAGTAACCAGGTTACAGGAAGCACGGCAGATAAGAGCAAGATATTTACTTATACGATTGCCGTAAACGACGAATCGGGAACCGCTTATAGTGGAAAGTCCTTCTCCTACACAGGAGGAACAGTCGATGGAGAGACAGGGGTTACCGCTCCGGCGAATGGAATTGCAAGCAGCAATTCAAGTGGAGAGATTAAGATCTCACTTTCTCATGGACAGAGTGTTACGATTCAGCTACCAGATTATTATGATTACGTATCTGTAAGTCAGGGCAAGGAATCCCCTTACTGGACAGTGTATACAACAGAGGAAAATAAACAATATAACCAAAATTACAGAGAGAAATTCAGTGTGAATGCAACGAATCGCTCACTTGCATTTGTTAATAGCAATGATTCCAGTCAGCCGGTAATCTATCAGCAAAAGATGGAAGGTGAATGGACAAAAGACCAAGGAGATAACTATGGAAGAAGACTGACAGTTTATATCAGAGATCTTTATGGAAATGGAATTGATACAAAAGGAAGTTCATTCTCAACATCGGAGAAAGCAGAATTCCCAGGATGTACATATGCACAGGTATATCTCAGCACCTATGATGCACCAAAGGCAGACAGAGGATTCAAATTCCGTTATAAGGACGCAGAATCTGAGATCTTGGAAAGTTTGTGCAGTTGTTATCTGCTTAACAGTGGAAGTTTTACAGATATTGAAGGTAAAACAGTGAAGGCAACTTTTGAAAAACCGGTATGGAAATTTGAGATGACTGGTAATTATCAGTTCGATCAGAATAAGAATTATTTCATTTATGTGCGCGATCTTACAGGAAAGTGGACAAAATATCTGCTAGATACTAAGGGACCTAGAATAGAGAATACAGGAACTATCACGAAATCAAAAGAGAATGATAATGACACGGAGTTTACAATTTCAAAGATTCAAGTCAAGGATGAAATGATTGATGCAGCAAATGGTACGTCCGATTTGACAAACGAGTCGCAGGAGAACTTTACATATGTTGCAAATGCAACAAAATATAAGGGAACGGAGGTTTCACTTGTACGTAACAACAAAACTGGAAAATTTTCAGATACTTACAAAACTCCTACAAAAATAGAGGGAACTTATACGGCTGTGGAGTCAATGAATAATGGAGAGATGCTCTATGTATATGCTCAGGACTATTATGGTAATACGACAGCACAGCAGTATGTACTGGTTGGATTTGATGCATCAGGAAATGCACAGTACGAGAAAGCAATTTTTAAAGATAAAACGAAACTAAAGAGAGAATTGGTTGCAAAGGGACAGAAACTTTCGCCAAGTCAGATTCCATCTGATCCAGGCTTCTATAATGATACTACAAGCCAGAAATTTACGCAGTGGTCAGATAGCACAGATCCGAACAAGAAAAAAGTAGATCTGAAAACAGCACAGATGACAAAATCGGTAATCTTAAATGCAGATTACGACAAACCAAGTGTAATAATTAAACAGATGATAAAGGGAGATGGTATCTGGAATAATCAAGAATTTACTTATACGGTTAAGACAAGTTATCCAACAGGAAAAGTGATTCCGTGTAAAGGAAGTTATGTATCACCAGCAGTAAGTGCACCAAATATTACATCGCTGACTGTAGATGCGAATCAGGAGATTACATTTAAGCTGAAAGCAGGACAGACCTTAGAACTGATACCTGGGGATAACCAATATACGATTAAGAGCATCATTCAAGACAGCAACGGAACAAATTGCGAGATTCAAAAAGATGCAAAAGTCATTTCAAGTGTAGAGAATGTAGATGTAAATGAGATCAGTACCAATTTTGTTTTTACCAATACGAAGAATATCGTAGTTACAGGTGTTGATGGAGGAAATACAGATAACAGTCTGTTACTTGTAGGTCTGATGGGAGTTCTTCTAATCACAGGAGTTTCTGTCTTACGAGTGAGAGGGAGGAGGAGATCCTAGATGGACACTGCAGAGGAAAAAGTAATTTCTGAGGAATCAGTGGCAGGAGGGATTTTCCGTGAGATTTTGTACCTTCTGTTGAAGATTGTAGCAATTGCAACTGCCATTGTGGTTATCTTCACATTTATCTTCGGGGTGTTCCGCTATGCGGACAACGCCATGCTTCCGGCAGTGAAAGATGGTGATTTGGTATTCTATTATCGGTTAAGGAATAGTTATGTAGCTTCGGACCTGGTTGTTTTGAACTATCAAGGAAAAGAACAGGTCCGGAGAGTGATTGCTACTGCAGGAGATGTGGTGGATATTACAGAGGATGGTCTTACAATTAACGGAGCACCGCAACAAGAAAATCAGATTTATGAAAAGACACAGCGGTATGATACGGGAGTGGACTTCCCAATCAAACTACAGGAAGGGCAGATTTTCGTCCTGGGAGACAGCCGTGAGAATGCGTCAGACAGTCGAGTGTACGGAGCAGTAGATGTGAAAGACACGAAGGGAAAAGTTATGACGATAGTCCGAAGAAGAGGCTTTTGATAAGCCTCAAGAACTTGTTAATATTTCTCCGCATAATGGCGGAGGGTGTTAAATAAAAAAATATACTAAGGAAAAGGAGAAAGAAAGATGAAGAAAAAATCCTTACAAAAAATGAGCAGACTCTTTGCAGCCGCAGTATTAGTCGGAACAATGTGTCTCGGAAATGTAGCAAATGTAAACGCAGCAAATGGTGAACCGAACAAGTGGACAGAAAATCAGGAAGCAAAAGCAGCAATCACTGTAGAGTACAAGATGGGAAAATCAGTAGATACCCCAGCTAATACGGTAAGCTTTGTGTTCGATAAGGTAAGTGGACCAGTACAGAAGAGCGGTATGCCGGATATTACAGTTGCTGATGTTAATTTCCCAGCAAAAGTAGATGAAGTTTTAGCTTCTGACTCTAATGACATTAAAGTATTAAGAAAACAAAGTGATAACTTCCTGGCAAGTTTTAAAACTGCAATGGATACAAGTGATGTAATGACTACAGGTGAATATCAGTATACGGTGCATTCAACAAGTAGTGTGTCAAAGAATAAAGATGCAGATGAATTCAAAGCATCTGATGCAGTGTACAATTTGAGCATTTTCGTGGCACAGAATAGTCAGGGAAAATTATATATCAAAGGACTTGGTATTACACAGAAGTTTGATGATGGTGGCTCTGTTGGTAGTAGTACAAAAATCGATGGAACACCTGGAAATGGAACGGGCAGTACAGAAGGTGACTTCAGTGCTCTGAAGTTTGTGAATGTATATACTGCAAAAGCAGGTAACACAGATCCGGATACTAAACCGGACCCAGATAAGAAAGACACTTATGCATTCAAGGTATCCAATACAACAGAGGGTAATACTGATGAAGCTGGAAACTTTACTTATACTATGACTGTAAATAAACCAACAGGATTTTCCACAAAAGATAATACATTTGTATATTATGTAAATGGAAAAGAAAAGACAGGAACTTATGGAACTGCTTTGGAATTTACTTTGGATGATGCTCAGAACATGATGATCAAGAGTTGCTATGCAGGATCTACAGTATCTGTTAATCAGGCAGGTAAGGCAAACTGGACAGCAACAGCAGTACAAATGTTTGATGGAAAAGCAGAAGCACAGTTATCTGCAGCTATGGGAAAAGACCTGGCAGCCAGTGGAATTCTCGGACAGAAAGAAAACAAGGTTGATTACACAAATACATACAAAGATATCGCAGTAACAGGTATCATCGTAAACAACTTCCCATTCATCATCATGATCGGTATGGCAATCGTAGCATTTGCAGGAATCGTAGTGATGAACAGCAAGAAGAGAATGAACAGAAGATAAGAGTAACTGACAGAGACAGAGGAATGAATTAGCATGTGCAGACACAGAGGCATCCGCAGAGTAATAAGAGGCTTGAATGGAATACTGGATTATAGTTTACTTCTGCTCCTGCTTCTGGGTCTTGTATATGGATGCTATGCATTGTGGGATTCGCAGAATCTGGCCGAAGAAGCGACGTCGGAACAGTATGCAATCTACAAACCTCAGGAAGATACGCTGGGATTCCAGGAATTACAGTCGATGAACTCGGATGTGATTGCCTGGATCACAGTGTATGATACCCCGATTGATTATCCGGTTGTACAGGGAAAGGATAATTGGGAATATGTTAATAAGAATGCAGAAGGTGAATATTCCCTGACCGGTGCAATTTTTATGGATTCCGAAAATAATCCGGATTTTCAGGATTTTAATACAATTCTCTATGGACATAACATGGTTCCAAATGTCATGTTCGGAAGTATCAAGGAATTTAAAGAACAAGCCTTTTACGAAGCACACCCATATGGTAATCTATTTGTTCAGAATCGTAATTTTGGATTGGAAATCATTGCATTAATTGAAGCGGATGCTTATGACAGTTCTGTTTTCAATATAAATGTAACAAGAAATGACAGTATCCCCTATTTGGAAGTGATTCGAAATCATGCGGTCTATATGAATGACATTACGTTAGAAGCAGATGATAGAATTCTTCTATTATCTACCTGTTCATCAGAGTCAACTAATGGAAGGGATATTCTTGTAGCAAGAATTACAGACCAGACATACAAAGACACATACAGTGCCAAAGATCAAGATCATGCCGGGAATGAATCGGTAGACCGACGAGGTGGGTGGAGAGATTTTATACCTGGATGGAAGACTGCCTTATTCTTATTACTGCTCCTATTGATATTAATCTGTTTCGCAGACCAGTGGATTTGCAGACGAAGAAGGAAAGGACGGAAATAATATCAAAATGAAGAGACAGAACGCAGAAACTGACAGAGCGTTTCGTATACTGGATATTTGTAACGAGCTATTGAATTGGATTTTGATGATTATTTTAGTTATTCTTTTTTGTTATGGAACCTATGGCATTGGAGACAGCTACATGTTGGAAGAAAATGCCATGCCGGAACATTATGAAATCTATCGTCCAACAGAAGAAGATTATGGGAATTTTGACGAATTGAAGGCGCAGAACAGTGATGTATGTGGCTGGATTACGATTTATGGAACACATGTGGATTATCCGGTAGTGCAGTCGGAGGATAACAGCACATATTTAATGAGGAATCCGCGTGGAGAATATAGCTTGTCGGGCTCAATCTTCATGGATTATATGAATCAGAAGGATTTTTCAGATTTTAATACCATTATTTATGGTCACCATATGGATGGCGGGGGGGTGTTTGGGGGTTTTGAACAGTATTCCGTACACG
>OCPQ01001413.1_pt1 | contig 10474 bp, 7 predicted proteins | sample 1538251 | NCBI WGS metagenome assembly OCPQ01 (sample SAMEA2580249, study PRJEB22360) | human gut metagenome | biome: human gut; feature: human-associated habitat; material: faeces | place: Denmark | collected 2008/2010 | reverse complement strand
AAGCCTTAAGTAAACGGATGCAAAAAAAATTGGGGCAGGGCGATGCTACACATTAATGTACAACAACAATTAGGTCGCCTGACCTTACGTGCGGATCTGCAGTTGCCAACTCAAGGTGTGACAGCTATTTTTGGTTTGTCAGGTTCGGGTAAAACCTCATTGATTAATTTGGTGAGTGGTTTAACTCATCCTGATCAGGGATTTATTCGTTTAAATGACCGCACTTTGGTGGATGTGGAGAACGGTGAGAATCTCCCCGTGCATCAGCGCAAAATCGGTTATGTATTCCAAGATGCGCGTTTATTCCCGCATTACAATGTCAAAGGCAATTTACGTTATGGCATGAAGAATGTCAGCCATGAAGATTTTGACTATATCGTTCAGCTACTTGGTATTGAACCGTTGCTCAAACGCTATCCGCTTACTTTATCGGGAGGCGAAAAACAACGTGTGGCGATTGGGCGAGCCTTATTAACGGATCCGGATATTTTATTAATGGATGAACCGCTTTCTGCTTTAGATGTGCCTCGCAAACGTGAGCTTATGCAATATCTGGAAAGTCTATCCAAAGAAATTAATGTGCCGATTTTATATGTGACGCACAGTTTGGACGAATTATTACGTTTGGCCGATCGCGTGGTGCTGATGGAAAATGGTAAAGTGAAAGCCTATGACACCTTAGAAAATGTCTGGAACAGTCCGTTATTTGCCCCTTGGAAAGGCGAATCAGAGCAGAGTAGTGTGTTGGCGTTGCCTGTCTATTTACATAATCCAACCTATAAAATGACCGCACTTTCTTTGGGCGAACAACAGCTTTGGATAAACGAAGTGCATCATCAAGCGAATGAAAAAGTGCGCGTCTGTATTTATAGTTCCGATGTATCACTCACTCTCAGCAAGCCTGAGCAAACGAGTATTCGTAATATCTTACGTGGGCAAATTGTACAAATCGTTCCGCAAGAGAATCGCATTGATATTGCGGTGTTGGTGGAAGGGCATAAAGTTTGGGCAAGTATCAGTAAATGGGCGTTTAATGAATTGCATTTCGCTCAAGGCATGGATGTTTATGTGCAAATAAAAGCGATTTCAGTCGTATAAAGTAAAAGTGCGGTCAATTTCAAAACAGTTTTAAAATTGACCGCACTTTTTGTTTAGGCTTACTTACCTAAGTTATCAAAGAATTTCTTCACACCGTCTAAAAAGCTTGAAGATTTCGGACTATGCGATTTTTGTCCTTTCAAACTTTCTTCCAGTTTTTCTAATAATTCTTTTTGTTCTTTATTTAAGTTCACCGGTGTTTCAATCACTACGCGACAAATGAGATCGCCTGCGTAGCCGCTACGAGTAGAGCTCACCCCTTTACCACGCATACGGAAGAGTTTGCCTGTTTGGGTTTCAGCAGGGATTTTGAGTTTCACTTTACCGTCTAAGGTTGGAACTTCAATTTCACCACCTAACGCAGCCATTGAGAAACTGATTGGCACTTCGCAGTAGAGGTTATTGCCATCACGTTCAAAGATATGATGTTCTTTAACGTGAATAACCACATATAAATCACCTGCTGGAGCACCATTTTCGCCCGCGGCACCTTCACCGCTTAAACGTAATTGGTTGCCGGTATCCACACCTGCAGGGATTTTAACGGAAAGGTTTTTCTTCTTGTGAACACGACCTTCGCCATGGCAGCTTTTACATGGTTTTTCAATTTTCTTACCAGAACCATGACAAGTAGGACAAACCGCTTCAGTTACGAAGAAACCTTGTTGGCGACGAATACGACCTGAGCCATGACAGCTTGGGCATGTCTCAACTTTTGATCCTTTTTCTGCGCCTGTACCATCGCAGCTATCACAGTGAGCAAGGGTATTAATCTGGATATCTTTGGTTGTACCTTTTACGGCTTCTTCTAACGTAATTTGGATGTCATAACGTAAATCTTCACCGCGTACTACACGCTGGCGACCGCGTCCGCCACCGCCAAAGATATCGCCGAACATATCACCAAAAATATCACCAAAATCAGCGCCGCTGAATCCACCACCGAAGCCGCCGCCTCCCATGCCGCCTTGTTCAAAGGCTGCGTGACCATATTGATCGTAAGCAGTGCGTTTTTCTTTATCACCTAAAATTTCATAGGCTTCTTGGATTTCTTTAAATTTTTCTTCTTTGGCTTTATCACCTTTGGTTCTATCAGGGTGATATTGCATGGCGAGTTTTTTGTAAGCACGTTTAATTGCTTTTTCATCTGCGCCACGTTCAACACCAAGAACGTCGTAATAATCTTTCTTTGCCATAATGTTTTCGTTTTCCGTTTAAAAATATAAATTTAAAAAATTTTATTTTGTTATTGTGTGGTACTGCATTAACAACATACCTAACAATAAAAATGATGCCGAAGGCAGAAATATCAAGGGTAAATACGTTAATTTATACTTGTTTTTGTTTGCTCACTATAGATAAGTAAACAAATAAAAATAAGCGATAAGCTGAATGCTTTTATCTCTCTATTTAAAGTGGCAGGCAATTTGCCTGCCTTATAATACTTATTTCGCTGCAGCGAATGCTTGCTCTAAGTCAGCTAAAATATCTTGGATATTTTCAATACCGCAAGAGAGACGAATAAGTCCTGCAGAAATACCTGCTTTTTCTAACTCAGCTTCATTTAATTGGCGGTGTGTTGAAGTCGCTGGATGTAACGCACAAGTCCGAATATCCGCAACGTGTACTTCACGTGAGGTCATTTGCAATGCGTTTAACCATTTTGCTGCGGTTTCTTTGCCACCTTTAATCTCAAAGGAAATGACACCACACAAACCGTTAGGTAAGTATTTTTGTTTGAGTGCATAGTCTGGTGAGCTCGATAAGCCAGGGTAATTCACTTTAGCGACTTGCGGATGTTTTTCTAAAAACTCGGCTACGGCTTGTGCATTTTCATAATGACGTTGCATACGAAGTGCAAGGGTTTCCATACCGACATTCAATAAGAAGCTATTTTGTGGGGCTGGCGCTGCACCTAAATCACGCATTAATTGAACACGCGCTTTGACAATATAAGCTGCAGGACCAAAAGCTTCTGTATAAACTAAACCGTGATAAGTTTGGTCTGGCGTGCTTAATTGCGGATATTTGCCGTTATTCCAATTAAAGTTACCACCATCAGTAATGGATCCACCTAAGGCAATAGCATGGCCATCTAAATATTTAGATGTGCTGTGAATGACTATGTTTGCGCCAAATTCGATTGGGCGACAAAAATAGGGCGTTGCAAAGGTGTTATCAACTAATAATGGCGCCTCTGCAGCTTTCGCTAAGGCAGCAAATTTTTCAATATCTAATACTTGTAAAGCAGGGTTAGCAATAGTTTCAGCAAAAACAGCTTTTGTATTTGGACGAATCGCTTTTTTGAGTTCTTCAAGCGGTAAGTCTTGATCCACAAAACTCACTTCAATGCCCATTTTTTTGAATGTATGGGCAAATAAATTGTAAGTACCGCCATATACATAAGAAGAGGAAATAAAATGATCACCGGCTTCTAAAATATTCAACATCGCATAGAAAACAGCAGATTGACCAGAAGCCGTACACATTGTTGCGACGCCACCTTCAAGTGCCGTGATTTTTTCTTCCGCAGCATTTGTCGTTGGGTTTGCTAGGCGAGTATAGAAATAACCTGCAGCTTGTAAATCAAATAACTTGCCAATTTCTTCTGCAGAATCGTAGGTATAAGTCGTGCTTTGTACGATAGGTTGAACACGTGGCTCACCGTTTTTAGGGCTGTAGCCAGCATGGAGGCATTTTGTTTCGAATTTCATTGTTTTTTCCTTTGTTGTGTTTGTTTTGGGATAAAGTGCGGTCGTTTTTTATAAAATTCTACGCACTTTGAGCTTAGCAATGTAGTTCAACAGCGATATAAATTTCTACCAAACCATCAGGGTGGTATTTTTCAAAATCCACCGAATAAGCCCGCTTAAGTAAACCTTGTTGTTCTTTTTTCCAGATCAGTTGCCATGTTTGATAAATTTCATCTACTTTGCAACGAAAAACTTCGTAGAAACTCAAATCTTCAATTTCAATCACCGGGATATCTGTTTCTAATGCTACTTCACTTGCAATCGCAAAATCATAGTCAGCTTGGTAATTCGTAGCATAATTAAAATAAATGCCATAACAACAGTGACCTTGTGGTAGTTTATTGAGGTTGTTTTGCCAAAGGGACGGGATTATCTCATCTGCTATGTTATTATTTAAGCGTTGTTGTACGATTGGGTAGAGTTTTAATGCCATTTATCCTCCTGGTTTATTTTTCCTCACTTCACTTTTTCAAATAAAGTCAGGAAAAATGGCATTTAATGAATATGCCAAAAGGGCGTATTGCTACGCCCTTCGATTTGGGTTCAAGTGAAATTATTTATTATCTTTCACTTCTTCAAACTCTGCATCAACAACATCATCATTTGGATTGCTGTTGCTTTGAGCTTGTTGTGCATTACCTTGTGGTTGTGCAGCTTGAACAAGTTTTTGAGCAACTTCTGCAAGCGCTTGAAGTTTAGCTTCGATAGCCGCTTTATCTTCGCCTTTCGCTGCAGTTTCTAAATCGCTTAATGCGCTTTCGATTGCTGCACGATCTTCAGCTGGAACTTTGTCACCGGCTTCTTCTAATTGTTTACGTGTGCTGTGTACAAGGTGATCTGCTTGGTTGCGAGCTTGTACTAATTCTTCAAATTTACGGTCTGCTTCAGCGTTTGCTTCTGCATCACGAACCATTTTTTGAATTTCTTCATCACTTAAACCTGAAGAGGCTTTGATGGTGATTTGTTGTTCTTTGCCCGTACCTTTATCTTTCGCAGAAACGTGGATAATACCGTCAGCGTCGATGTCGAAGGTTACTTCAATTTGTGGCATACCACGTGGAGCAGGGTTGATGCCTTCAAGGTTGAATTGGCCTAAAGATTTATTCGCTGATGCTTGTTTACGTTCACCTTGTAATACGTGAATGGTTACTGCACTTTGGTTATCTTCTGCAGTTGAGAACACTTGTGATTTTTTAGTTGGAATCGTTGTGTTTTTCTCAATTAAGGTAGTCATCACACCACCCATGGTTTCGATACCTAAAGATAATGGTGTTACGTCTAACAATAAGACATCAGTTACCTCACCCGCTAATACACCACCTTGAACTGCAGCACCGATAGCAACTGCTTCATCCGGGTTCACGTCTTTACGAGGTGCTTTACCGAAGAATTCTTCTACTTTTTGTTGTACTAATGGCATACGGGTTTGACCGCCCACTAGGATAACATCATCAATTTGTGATGCGCTTAAGCCAGCATCGTTTAATGCAACTTTTACAGGTTCAAGTGATTTAGCCACTAAATCTTCTACTAAAGATTCTAATTTAGCGCGAGTTAATTTGATGTTTAAGTGTTTAGGACCTGTTGCATCTGCAGTGATGTAAGGTAAGTTCACATCAGTTTGTTGTGCAGATGAAAGTTCAATTTTCGCTTTTTCACCTGCTTCTTTTAAACGTTGCATTGCAAGTGGGTCATTACGTAAATCAACACCTTGTTCTTTTTTGAACTCATCCACTAAGTAGTTGATTACACGGTTATCGAAGTCTTCACCACCTAAGTGAGTATCACCGTTGGTTGCTAATACTTCAAAGGTTTTTTCGCCACCTACTTCATCAATTTCGATGATAGATAAGTCGAATGTACCACCACCTAAGTCATAAACAGCGATAGTTTTGTTGCCTTTATCTAAACCGTAAGCTAATGCTGCTGCTGTTGGTTCGTTGATAATACGTTTAACTTCTAAGCCTGCGATACGACCTGCATCTTTTGTTGCTTGACGTTGAGCATCGTTAAAGTATGCTGGAACAGTGATTACTGCTTCAGTCACTGGCTCACCTAAGAAATCTTCTGCAGTTTTCTTCATTTTTTTCAATACTTCTGCAGAGATTTGTGGAGGCGCAAGTTTGTCACCTTTTACATTTACCCATGCATCACCATTGTCTGCTTTGGTGATTTCAAATGGCATAATGTCGATATCACGTTTTACTTCAGCATCATCAAAACGACGACCAATTAAACGTTTGATTGCGAATAATGTATTTTTCGGGTTGGTCACCGCTTGGCGTTTTGCCGGTTGACCGACTAAAATTTCGTTATCATTTGTATAAGCGATAATTGACGGGGTAGTACGATCGCCTTCTGCGTTTTCAATTACGCGAGGTTTGTCACCATCCATTACAGCGACACAAGAGTTTGTTGTACCTAAGTCAATACCAATAATTTTTCCCATGTTGTTACTCCTAATTAAATTTTAAATTCGTTGTAAATTGTTACGATGAATAAGATGTGGATACTTTTTCGCATTTCAAGAGGCAAGATTTAAAATTTTTTCTTCCTTTTAAAGTGCGGTCATTTCCGTTCTTGTTTTACAAAATAAGTCCAGAGATGAGAAGTTCAAGGGGGGATATAAAATTATTTTTAAAAAATAAGAAAAAAATTGTGATTTGTGATAAATTGCCAGCAATTTTAATCATCTATTAGTTATCAAAGGAATCAAAATGAAAAAATCAACTGTAGCATTAGGTGTCATTGTTGCCCTTGGTGTTGTAGGCGTCGGTGGTGCATGGTTTACTGGGGAAAAAGCACAAACTGAATATTTACGCCAAATTGAATTAGCGAACCAAAAATTCCAAAGTTTAGGTTTGTCAGATTCAGTGAATCTTGTTTATAAAAATAAGCAATTTGATCGCAGTTTCTTTACTTCTCAAGTGGAAGATGAAGTCGTTATTTCTTTACCAAAAGAAGGACAAGTATTTACTATTCCACTTTCAACCAAGCTTTATCATGGACCATTTCCACTTAATCAGTTGGAAAAATTTAACTTCGTACCAACAATGTTTTCAGCACAAGGTGTGATTGGTAAAAATGAAACAACTCAGCCGCTATTTGATTTTCTTAAATCAGATAAACCTGTTCAATATCAAGCTTCGACTAGCTATAGTTTAGCAACAAAAGGTAAGGTTGAATTAGCAGCAGGGGAAATGACAGATCCTCACTCACTGCAAAATAAGATCGCATGGTCAAATATCAACATTGGTTTTGATGTAGATAAAGATCGAGCGGGGAAATATGACATGACCTTAGACGAAGTGACTGCTGATTTAGGCCCTAGTAGTGCAGATGGGGATAGCCAGGACGCTACTGCAGTTAAGTCGGTAAAAACGAAGATGAAGGGCATGAAATTGGATGCTTCATTCAATCCTACAAAATGGGCTTACATTTATACAGGGAAAGGTTCTTATTCAACTGAAAGCTTCGAAATGACGAGCACGGACTATGCTGGAAAAACGACTTCTCTTATTGAAAAAGGCTTAAAAGCCACATCTGATATTTCACTTAATGGTGATTTTGTAAATTTAAAAAGTGAGAGTGCAGTAGATTCATTTGTTCTAGATGGAAAAGAGTTAGGGAAGTTAACTAACAATAGCGAGTTAAATCATATTGAAGCAAACGCAGTAAATGCTTTGATTGAAGCTGTTTTCACTGTCTTTAAGTCAGTCAGAGATGATAAAAATGTGAATGATGAAGTGGTATCTGAAATTTTAAGTTCATGGGTTGAAAATCATGGTATGGCTATTTTTAATAATCAACCTCAAATTAAACTCAATCCTGTGTCAATTTCAGATGATCAAGGCAAAGTGTCATTAGATTTAAATGTGGCGCTAGCGAAAGATCCGAAATTTGATTTAATGGCGGGGAGTTTATATAAACAGTTTACAGATTTTGCAGTGAATATTCATGTAGATAAAGCAACTGCAGAAAAACTTATGACACAATTAGATCCAGAAGCAGATAAAGCGTTGATTAAAGCACAAATTGAAGAGCAAGCTAAGCAAGCGGCAGCACAAAATATTGTGGTGAATAATGATAAAAATGTGACGCTTAACTTAGTGCTTGAAAAAGGCGAACTCAAACTTAATGGTCAAGTGATTCCAGAAGAGCAAGTTCAAGGCGTATTATTTATGTTAATAATGGGCGCAGCAATGCAGGGTAAATAATTAACGAATAAATAAGCAGAAAGGAGATAAAGTGATTTATCTCCTTTTTTATTTGGTTAATTTAAACGTGCTTTTAAATATCCTTCATAATCGGGAATATCAATATTGATTTCTTGATCAAATAAACTTGATGTTAAAAGGAAATCGGCTGTGCTTTGATTAATCGCCACCGGAATATTCCAGACGGTTGCAATACGCATGAGCGCTTTTACATCAGGATCATGTGGCGCGGCATTCATCGGATCCCAAAAGAAAATCATCATATCAATTTTTTTCTCAGCAATCAGTCCGCCAAGTTGTTGATCGCCGCCCATAGGGCCACTTAATAATGAGGCTATTTTGAGTCCAGTCTCTCTTTCCAATAGATGGCCAGTTGTACCAGTCGCATAAAGTTGATGGGGAGCGAGTGCTTCTTTGTGTTTCTTTACCCAATTGAGCAGATTTTGTTTGCAGCTATCATGTGCAACGAGCGCTATTCGTTTATGAGAAAAGATTGGGCGAGTTGTCGTGTTCATATTTTGTCCTCTAAAAAGCTCAAAAGCATGCGAACACTTTAGATCAAAGCGGGTAAGGAATGCAATATATAAAGTATGCTTTAATTTAAACCCAAAAATCCTTTAAAAATGACCGCACTTTTAATGAAGACTATTGCAATAACAGGAAGAAATGCGTGAGAACAGTCAAAATCTACTATCTTTCTTGCAAAAAATCTTCTAAAATTTACAAGATTTGTTAAATGTTTGTAACATTGATTAACAAGCTTGATTTTCGTGTTTGGTCATGACCAAACTTCATTTTCACTCAGTAAAATAAGGAAAGACTATGTCAGATACCTTAGTAAACGATATTGACCCAATTGAAACACAGGATTGGTTGTCAGCTGTTGATTCATTAATTCGTGCAGAAGGCGCAGAGCGTGCGCATTACATCATCAATCAAGTGATTGATCAGGCACGTAATGGAGGTGTGAACATTGCAAAAGGTGGCGTAACAACCCCTTATGTTAATACCATTCCTGTTTCTGAACAGCCAGCATACCCAGGTGATAAAGCTATTGAGCGTCGTATTCGTAGTGCTGTACGTTGGAATGCGATCATGGCGGTATTACGTGGACAGAAAAAAGATCTTGAATTAGGTGGTCACATTTCAACTTATCAATCTGCAGCAAGCATGTATGAAGTTTGTTTTAACCACTTCTTCAAAGCGGCGACTGATAAAAACGGCGGTGACTTAGTCTTCTTCCAAGGCCACGCAGCACCAGGTATGTATGCTCGTGCATTTGTTGAAGGTCGTATTACTGAAGATCAAATGAATAACTTCCGTCAGGAATGTGGACCAGGCAAAGGTCTTTCTTCTTACCCACACCCGAAATTAATGCCTGAATTCTGGCAATTCTCTACCGTATCTATGGGTTTAGGCCCGGTAAATGCGATCCGTACTGCTCGTTTCTTAAAATACTTAGATAACCGTGGTTTAAAAGACACCAAAGATCAAAAAGTGTATGCTTTCCTTGGTGACGGTGAGATGGACGAAATCGAAGCAAAAGGTGATTTAACGTTCGCAGCACGTGAAGGCTTAGATAACTTAATCTTCGTTGTAAGCTGTAATTTGCAACGTTTAGATGGTCCTGTAACGGGTAACGGCAAAATCGTTCAAGAATTAGAAGGTTTATTTGCGGGTTCTGGTTGGGAAGTGATCAAAGTCATGTGGGGTAGTGGCTGGGATAAATTATTTGCAAAAGATACTACCGGTAAATTAACCCAATTAATGATGGAAGTAGTTGATGGTGACTATTTAACTTTCAAATCTAAGAATGGTGCATACGTTCGTGAACACTTCTTTGGTCGTTACCCAGAAACTGCTGCATTAGTGGCAGATATGACAGATGATGAAATCTGGGCATTAAGACGTGGTGGTCACGATTCAGAAAAACTTTATGCCGCATTCCATAAAGCGCAAACTGCAGGTAAGCCTGTTGTGATCTTAGCGCACATGGTTAAAGGTTATAAAATTCCTGAAGCAGAAAGTAAAAACACTGCTCACCAATCGAAAAAAATGTCTCTCGAAAGCTTAAAATCTTTCCGTGATCATTTCCAATTAGATATTAAAGATGAAGATATTCCTAACTATCCATACATCACTTTCCCAGAAGGTTCAGAAGAATACAATTATCTTCACGGCAGACGTAAAGCGTTAAACGGTTATTTACCAAAACGTTTACCAAAATTCACCACTGAATTTAAAGTGCCATCATTGGAAGAATTTGCACCATTATTGGAAGAACAGGCTCGTCCAATTTCAACTACAATGGCATTTGTACGTTTCTTAAATACCTTATTGAAAGATAAAGACATTGGTAAACAAATTGTGCCAATTGTTGCCGACGAAGCGCGTACTTTCGGTATG
>OCPQ01001405.1_pt1 | contig 10578 bp, 9 predicted proteins | sample 1538251 | NCBI WGS metagenome assembly OCPQ01 (sample SAMEA2580249, study PRJEB22360) | human gut metagenome | biome: human gut; feature: human-associated habitat; material: faeces | place: Denmark | collected 2008/2010 | reverse complement strand
CGTGTTATGTGGTGGCACTGCTGCGGCGTTGCGGCTCTACCGGCAGCGTAATGGTCACGTTGGTTCCCACGTTCAGTTCGCTGGTGATGTCCAGCCTGCCGCCGTGCATGGTGATGATCTCATCTGCCACAGCAAGTCCGATGCCGGAGCCGCGGCGGGTGTGGTTTGCCTTGAAAAACTTGGTCTTGACGCGGGGCAAGTCGGCTTCGCTGATGCCCACGCCGTTGTCGGTGATCGTCACCTGTATCATGTTCCCCACTTCTTCCGCACTAATGGTAATGGTGCTGCCGGAATTGGAGTACTTAATGGCGTTGTCAATGACGTTGATGAACACCTGCCGGATACGGTTTTTATCCCCGTAGACAAAGGGCAGCATTTCCGGTTCCTGATAGATGATGCGGATATTCTCCCGCTTTGCCTTTTCGGTATAGATGAGCACCGCGTCCCCCAGTTCCGCCAGCACATCCATGGTGGCACACTGGAGCGAGAACCGTCCGCTTTGCATGCGGGAAAAATCCAGCAGTTCCTCAACCATTTCGGACAGCCGTTCGGTTTCGTTCACGATGACATGCACGCCACGCTGTACGGTGTCGGGGTCGGCTTCCATGCACATGGTTTCCGCCCAGCCCTTGATCGCCGTCAGCGGTGTCCGCAGTTCATGGGACACCGAGGAGATGAACTCGTTCTTCATGTTCTCCGTATTGGAGAGTTCGTCCGCCATCTGGTTAATGGACACGCAGAGGTCGCCGATCTCGTCGCTGCTGTTCTCCTGAATGCGGACAGAGAAATCTCCCTTGGCGTATTTCTTGGTCGTGGCGTTGATCTGCTTAATGGGGCGGACAATGGAGCGTATGAAATACAGTCCGGTCACCAGCAGCAGCAGCAGAACGCCGGCACACAAGGCACTGACACCCCACACATAGGAATTCACCGTACTCTGGATCTGTTCCAGAGAAGCCACCACCCGAATGGCGTTGTATTCCGTGTTCATATCGGAAATATCCACGGAAACCGCCATAATGGTTTCGCCGCCCTGCTTGCCGACCCAGTAGCCGTCGCCGCCGTCCATGACGGCTTCATAATCCGGCATGGCGGCACCCTCTGCCGGTGTGAAGCCGGAGGAGGTCAGTGCCACTCGTCCGCGGGAATTGATCGCCATGAGTTCCATTTTGTCCTTGTCGGAAAAGTTTTCGATGGTGCTCCGCATTTCCGAGGAAAAGTTGATGTCCGCGTCCTGTGCATAGCGGCTCAGGACACCGGTCACGGAACTGATCTTCGTGTTCAGATACTGCTGAGAAGCACTATAATAATAATTCTGCATGATGTAGATAAACGCGAAATCCAGCACTGTCAGCACCAGTGCAATGATCCCCAGATTGTTGATGACCCAGCGGCGGGTGATCGAACTTCCGGCACGTTTTTTCGGGCTGCGTCTGCGTTTATTTGTCATTCCACTTATATCCATAACCCCAGATCGTCGTAATATACTGCGGCTTGCTGGGTTCTTCTTCGATCTTCATGCGAATGCGGCGGATATTGACATCGACAATTTTATCATCGCCGAAATAGCCGTCGCCCCAGATATGGTTCAGAATGCTGGCACGATCCAGTGCCGTATTCTGGTTATTGAGGAAATACTCCATGATCTGGTATTCCACCTGTGTCAGGTCAATCAGCTTGCCGTTTTTGGTGACGGTGCGGCTTTTCAGATTCAGGGTAAATGGGCCGCTTTCGATCACCGGCGACTGTTCGTCCTTGATAAAGCTCATGCAGACACGGCGATAGATCGCGTCCACTCTGGCTGTCAGTTCCGAGGGGGAAAACGGCTTTGTGATATAGTCGTCCGCCCCGAACATCAGCCCGCTGACCTTATCCATTTCCTGTGTTCTAGCAGTCAGCATAATGATGCCGATGGTAGAGCTCTTTTCCCGCAGCTTTTTGCAGACGGTAAAGCCGTCAATGCCGGGCATCATAATATCCAGCAGGACAATGTCAAAATTGCCGTGTTCTTCTTCGAACACACGCAGTGCGTCCTCGCCGCAGCCGACATCACAAACGTCATAGCCGGCACGCTTGAGGTTAATGACGACAAAGTCCCGAATCACATCTTCATCTTCACACACTAAAATTCGTTTCATCTCTACACCTCTGTTTGGGTACACCTCTGTTTGAGTTTGATCTGGGGAATGTATGGGATCCTCTGTGAAATCTAATCCATACCAAAAATGCCCCGCCGTCACGCTCCCGCCACTCACTGCACGAACCGGAACCGCACCATGAGGTTCTGCCACGGCTGTGCCAGCGGGTCGTCGGTTTCGGCGGCTTTCATATAATAGGAAGCTTTGCCGCGGGTGTGGAGCAGCTGATAGCCCTCCGTGTCCCGTTCTTCCTGTGATTCCGTATCCTGTGCCACGCTGTACCGCAGCAGTTCTGTCATATGGTCGTTCATCTCGCCGTCATAGCGGCAAAAGACAATATCTCCCGTGAGGGTATCCGTCACTGCCGTCACTTTATCGTACCACGACTGCGGCAGCAGGAACATACAGCCGTCATTCAGGCTGAAATACCCCCGCATTTTCTCTTGCAGCTGGCTGCCGGAAACGCCCAGCCAGCGTGTCAGCCGCACCTGATCGGAGGAATCTGCACCATAGCCGGGAAACGGCTCCTGCACCGGAATCTCCACGCTGCCGTCCTCGTCCAAGTCCATGGACAGATAGCCTACAGAGCGATTGGTCTTTGCCACCACATCGCTGTCGGCGAGCACATACGCCAGCGTTTCCCCCTGTACGTGGAGGACTTCCGTTTGCAGCGAGGAGGGACCTGTGGCACCGTCGATATAGATGCCGGTGGTGCCGTCCTCCAGTCTGCCGTACTGCACCTGACTGAAATCCGTAAAGCCAGTCCGCAGATCCAGCTTGCCGTTGTCCTTTACCGTCCCGTTTTGCAGGCGGTACATTGCCGCAGAGGAGGAAGTGTTTTCGGTGAGTTTCCCCAGCACCAGCAGTTCCTGTGCCTGATCGCCGTCCAGATCTGCCACGTCAAACATGGTATACGCGGCAGTGAACAGCTGCTGCACTTCGCTGTCGCTGTAGCGGTAGACGGTCAGGGATTTGTCCGACTGGTCTACGCCGCTGTAGCCCACGAAGATCTGATTCTGGGAATCTTCGCTGCCCATGGGAGAGATGACGATGCGTTCCACTTCCGTGCCGTCTGCCGGACGGTCGCAGACCGACATCCACTCCCCCTTCACCTGATCCAATACGCTGAGCCGCAAGCCGTTTTCCATGGCGGTAAGGCTGGTTTTCTTATAGAACACCAACGCTTCGTCCTCGCCGTCGTTGTCCAGATCGACTACCGTAAAGGCAGACAGATTGGCTCCGGCTCTGGGGTATTGCAGGGTGATGCCGCTGCCCACTGCGTCCTGTAGTGCCAGATAGATCTGCTGCTGTTCCTTGCTCAGGCTGGGCGGTTTCAGCAGGGAATCCACCGTCGCCCCCGGCGTACAGCCGGAAAACAGCAGGCAGCAAAGTAGGCAAAATGCGGCTGGCAGCCACCGCCGCCGCCGCATCATAGAATGCTTTACCGATCGCATAGCGGAACGTACTCCTTCGACTTTGCGATCGCCTTATATGCCGGTCGGATAATTCGTTTTCCGGTGAGGATCTCCTCCATACGGTGTGCCGCCCAGCCCACCATTCTGGCGGTGGCGAACAGCGGCGTGAACAACTCGTCCGGAATGCCCAGCATACGATACACCAGACCGGAGTACATGTCCACATTGGCACAGACCACCTTGTCATTGCCGCGGACCGATTTCATCAGTTCCGGTGTCAGCTTTTCAACCGTATCCAGCAGTCTGAACTCCCGTTCGATCTCCTTGCCCGCAGCCAGAGCCATTGCTTTCCGCTTCAGGATCACTGCACGGGGGTCGGACAGCGTATATACCGCATGTCCCATACCGTAGATCAGACCGGAGCCGTCGTTGGCTTCCTTCCGGAGGATCTTGGTGAGGTAGTCTGCCACTTCACCCTCGTTCTCCCAGTGTGCCACGTGTGCCTTGATGTCGTCCAGCATCTGAATGACCTTAATGTTCGCACCGCCGTGGCGGGGTCCCTTGAGGGAGTTGATCGCGGAGGTATATGCCGCAAAGGGGTCTGTACCGGAGGACGTTGCCACGCGGCAGGCAAAGGTGGAGTTGTTTCCGCCGCCGTGGTCTGCGTGGAGTGCCAGCAGGGTATCCAGCAGCTGTGCCTCTGCCTTGGTATAGGAACGGTCGTTCCGGATCAGGGACAGAATGGATTCTGCGGTGTTTTCCTCCGGACGCAGCGGGTGCATAATCAGGCTGGCGTTGTCATACTTGTGCCGCTTTGCCTGATAGGCACCGTCCATGAGAATGGGCATCTTGGCGATCAGATCCAGAGCGATGGACATTTCATCTTCAATGGTGGTGTTTTCTGTCACGTCTGAATAGGAATACAGGGACAGAATACTTCTCGCCAGCTTGTTCATGATGTTGTTGGACGGGGACTGCATAATGGAGTCCACCAGAAATCCCGGCGGCAGTTCCCGCCGCACACCCAGCGAACGTGTCATGCGTTCCAGATCTGCCCCGTTGGGGAGCCTGCCGAACAGCAGCAGGTATGCGACTTCCTCAAACACATAGCGGTCTTCCCGTTCTGCATTTTCAATGAGGTCGTTAATATCATAACCGCGGTAGATGAGCTGGCCGGGGATCGGCTGGCGTTCGCCCTCGCTCATCACGTAGCCGTGTACCATACAGATACGGGTAATCCCAGCAATGACGCCGGAACCGTCTGCATTTCTCAAGCCGCGTTTCACATCGAAGCGTTCATAATATTTCGGAGCAATATCGGAATATTGCACCAGGTCTTCACATAAATTATGAATATCAGAATCCTCGATGCTGTGGTTGTAAATCAGTTGCGGTGTCATAGAGATTGCCTCCTTTTTAATCGTTACCTTATATTATACACAAAAAACCGCCTCCTGTCAATCGTTTTGCGGTTTTTTTGTGCGGCAGAAAAATTGGAACAAAATCCCAATTCACCAGAAAACAAAAGAAAGGAAAGCGGATCGCACCAATGAAAAAATATTTGATGATTTTAGGCGGCTTTACCGGTATATTATTTCTTTTTACCGTGATCCCGTCCCGCTTCGCCGCCCCTGCCTCCGACACAGCAGAGCCGCCGGTCGCCACGGAAACTGCCACGATCCCCGCAGAAACCGCCACTTCCACCACGGCAGAACCTGCCGGACGGGCTGACCTGTGTGAAAGCTATCAGATGCTGGACATCACCAGCGGCAAGGTGGAGGAACTCTCCGTGCGGGATTATGTGATCGGGGCGGTGTGTGCAGAGATGCCTGCCACCTTTGAACCGGAGGCACTGAAAGCACAGGCTGTTGCGGCACATACATATGCGGAACGGCAGCATTTGCTGGAACAGTCCCACCCCACCGCGGAACTGTGCGGGGCGGATTTTTCCAACGACAGCAGCCAGTATCAGGCGTGCTTCACAGAAAATCAGGCACGGCAGTACTACGGGGACAACTTCGAAGCTTCCTACGCCAAGATCACCGCCGCCGTGGACGAAGTGCTGCCCTATGTACTGGAATACGACGGCACGCCGATCATTGCGGCGTTCTGCTCCATGTCCGCCGGCACCACGGAAAGTGCGGAAACCGTCTGGGGCAGCAAGGTGGAATACCTTGTTCCAGTGGAGAGCGAAGCAGACACCTCTGCCCCGCGGTATCTGGAAACCGCATCGTTCACCGGCGAGGAATTTCAGGCGGCTGTGCAGGACGCACTGCCCGATGCAGTCTGGGACACAGATATGGCGAAATGGGTGCAGGTAGGAGCGTGTTCCCAGTCGGGGACGGTTCTGGAAGTCACTGTGGGCGGAAAGACCTGCTCCGGTCAGGAACTGCGGCAGATGCTGGGGCTGCGGTCGGCGGTGTTCTCCGTGGACGTGCAGGACGGCAAGCTGGTATTCACCACCAAGGGCTACGGGCACGGCGTGGGCATGAGCCAGTACGGAGCCAATGCTATGGCAAAAGACGGAGCAGACTGGCAGGAAATTCTATGTCACTACTACCCCGCCGCACAGCTGGTGCAGGGAGAACTGCCGGCGTAATTTCTACAGATGACACAATGTTTTCAACATAGTTTTCAACATTTTAACATACATCAACAAACATCATTTGAGCTGGTTCGCCAGCAGTCGTGGTTTTTCTTGGGCAATACCGCACAAAGATTGTGCGGTATTGCCTTTGTACGATTGCGGAAACACTGCATAAAGGAAACACTGAATAAAGCTTGTGCGTAAGATGCGTAGTCAGATTTTTCGGCAGATTGCACAGAAATTCCGCAGGCATACTTCATGTATGGCAAGGGATTTCTGGGCAATATGACGGAAAATCTGCAAGCAGATTGCGTGCAAAGCCGTCAGGCGGGCTTTATTCAGTGTTTCCTAAATTCTGCCTGACGGCTTTATGCAGTGTTTCCGCAATTTTTGCCGGCAAAAATCCGCCGCCGGAACACTGCCCTTTTCACACCTGAAATGGGGGTGCAGCTTGCCGCAACATGAAAATGTTGTGAAAATTGCAGAGAAATGCTTGCATGATACTAAAAAATATAGTATAATGTATCATAGGTTGTTCTATGTTATTGTAGAATCGCCGGAAGCACTGTTGCCTATAACATTAAAAGAACCTGTAACATTAAAAGAAAGAGAGGAATCCATATGTCTTTTTTCGATAAACTTGGAAAAACTGTCACCAATACGGCACATTCCGTTGTAGAAAAAACCAAGTCTTCTACCGAGACCATTCGTCTGAATGGTCTGATCAACGATGAAGAAAAGAACATCAACGCCGCCTATCTCAATATGGGCAGGAAGTACGCTGAACTGCATACCGCAGACGCGGAACCGGAATTTCAGGAATTTCTGTCTGCCATTGCGGCAAGTCAGGAAAAGATCGCAGAATATCGGGAACAGATCCGTAAGACCAAGCATTTGCTGATCTGTCAGGGCTGCGGGGCAGAGATCCCCGAAACCGTGCTGTACTGCACCAAGTGCGGGGCAGAAAATCCGGTGGGCAAACAGCTTGCAGAAGAACGTGCCGCAAGAGAAGCCGCCGAAAGAGCACAGCGGGAAGCGGAAGCAGCTGCCCGTCAGGCGGCTTCTCAGGCTCCACAGGCTCCGGCTGGTGCAGAGTGCTGTCCGAACTGCGGCAAGCCCCGCATGGCTGGTGCGATGTTCTGCACCTTCTGCGGAAATCCCTTTGTGGCTGCGGCACCTACGCCTGCACCGGCTCCGGCTCCCGCTCCGGCAGAACAGCCGATTCCCCAGCCGGTTCCGACTGAAACGGCTCCCGTATCTCCCGCACCGGCAGCTGCTCCCGCAGAAGCACCGGCGGCACAGCCCGCAGAAGTGGTTACGGCTCCTGAAACAGCGGCTCCTGCTCCGGAGGCTGCACCGGAACGCACCTGCCCCAACTGCGGAAAGCCTGTCCCCGACGGCAACCGCTTCTGCACTTCCTGCGGCATGAAAATCGGCGAATAAGAGCAGGGAAACCAGCGAAGCTGGCGGAGAGGTTCTCCCGTGTAATCTTTTCCGGTTGCACAAGTAAACCTCTCAAACAGCCCGTTATTTCCCAAACCCGACCCAAGTATAATACCAACTATGATATAAGGAGAAAAAACATGACTTGTAAAAAATGTGGAACTGCCGTAGAAGACGGCAAAAAATTCTGTCCGACCTGCGGGAATCCCATGGCTGCACCGGAAGCAGCTGCTCCGGCACCCGAGCCGACCCCTGCACCGACCCCTGCACCGGCACCGGAGCCAACCGCAGCTCCCGCCGACAGCGGAATCCCCAATGCAGCGGCAAATCCGTTTGAGATGCCGCAGGGACAGGGTGCCAATGTGCCGCCCTATGATCCCACTGTGAATCCGGTGCCGCCGGTAGGTCAGCCGCCCAAAAAGAAGAAGAAAACCGGTCTGATCGTTGCCCTGATCCTGATCCCGATCCTGCTGATCCTGATCGTTGTGGGCGTGATCGTCGGAATCGGTGTCAATCTGGGCACCAAGGCAGCCAAGAACAATGCTGCCTATTGGAATGCCCACATCAATTGTGACGGCGAGGCACTGGCAGAACTCTGTCCGGACAGCTTCTGGGATTATATTTCCGATACCTACGACCTGTCCGAGGAAGATGCTGTGGCAGCGATGAACCAGTACATGCAGGATTATTCCGACACCCTCGGCGGCGACCTGTCCTACAAAATGGAACAGAATGGCGTAACTGCCGGCATGGGCAATTCTGCACAGCTGGATCCGGTGCGGGAAGATACCGATAAGTTTGGTCTGAAAGTTTCCACCGGCGTGTGCATTGATGCAACCTGTACCGTCACCGGTGCGGACGATTCCGACAGCGATGACTATTCTCTGTGGACAGTAAAGATCGACGGCAAGTGGTGCAGCCTGTCTGCAATGGACGATTTCGATCAGCTGTGCGGTTCTGACTATGCCGCTTCTGCCAAGTATATCGCAGAATTCGGCGATATGGTACAGACCTACTGGAACGCCGTTGTAAATGCAGATGCAGCTACCATGTCCACACTGGTGCCGGAAAGCTGGTGGGAACTGATCGATGCCGAATACGGTGTCAGCCAGAGCGATGCAGAAAGCTATCTGACCAGCATGCTGGAGGAAATGGTTTCCGGCAGCTTCGGCGAGGACGGCACACCGGAACTCTCTGTAGATGTGACCGGCGGCACAGACGTTGCCGATGAAGAACTGTCAGAACTGAATGACGGTCTGGAAACCTATGGCATTGCCGGCGATGCTGCCGTAGATGTCAGCATGACCGTGAAGATGAACGATGAAAGCAACGACACCTATCTTACCATGACCCAGATCGACGGACAGTGGTATGTGTACGATGCAATGTATAGTTATGCAACTGCCTGCTATAATGCAAGCCAGAGTGTAGGTTAAGGGCAATGGCAGTTTGCTGCAAGGAGTAAAGAACAGCAATGAAATGTGAACACTGTGGATATGAAGCCCCCGAACGTGCCGTGATCTGTCCGGAATGCGGTGAGATCCTGCCCCGTCCCAAGAAGCCGGCGGCAGAGGAGCAGGCGAAAAAAGAGCCGTCCCCTGCGGCAGAGAAATTTTCCATGCCTTTTCTCTCTGCACCGGCAGATCTGGAAAAAGCTGACGGCATCGCTGCCGAAGATCCGGAGGAACTCCGGCGGGCGGCACAGGAAAAGAAGTTCCGCCGCACCCGAAGGATCGTCGCCGCCGCTGTGGCGTTTGTGCTGATCCTGCTGGCGGTGGTGTACTACGTCTTTTTCTGGGGCTATAAGCTGGCGGTATTCCGCTATGTCAAAGGGGTGGATTATTCCAGCGGCAGCATGTATACCGCACTGGTGCCGGACGCGTATATGGACTATCTGGAAAGCACCTATTCCACCACACGGCGGGAAGTCAAGTCCATGATGAGCGACTACTTCGACTACTGGAATGAAAGCTACGGCACAGAGGGCAGAATGTCCTATGACATCGGGCATGTGCAGCACATCAGTGATGCCGATGAGCTCGCCGCACTGGAGGACGAACTCCACACCAGCTATGACATTACCGTGGAGATCAGCAAAGCCGTAGAAGTCAGCCTGATCATTGATGACGGCGGCACCAAGGCTTCGGAGAAGGCGACGTTCGTCAAGATCGGCAGCCGCTGGTGCTGTATGAAAGCAATGGAAGACATGGACTATGTGTGCCAGAATGACGGCTACAACGTCTGGTAACGGAGGAATCGATCAGCAATGGCAAAGAAAACCACCCGAAATCAAAAACAGGCAGAGCAGGCGGCAAGAAAACGCCGGCATATCCGCATCATTGCCGGTATCATCATGGTAGCGGCAGCGGCAGGGCTGGCGTTCGGCGGACTGTTCTGGTATCAGAAAGAACAAAAGGCACAGAAAGCCGCACCGGATTCGTCAGACTATGCCGACGTACTCAGCAGTTATTATACTGCGGTGCTCTCCGCAGACGGACAGACCCTGACCCAGCTGATGGCACCGCCGGAGTACTGGACGTATTACATGAAAACCTACAGCAAGTCTGAGGACGACGTTGTGGAGAGCTTCACAGAGGGCTGCAACAACACGGTGCAGGAATGGAAGGAAACCTACGGCGACGATGTCAAGGTGACCTATCAGATCCAGGGCATGTCCTCACAGGGCGATGCCGGCGTATCCGAGTGGAATACCGATATGGAGAAAATGCTGGGCAATGAGGGTGCCGATATTTCCGACGCGGTAACGCTGGAAGTCAAGCGGAACTTCTCCGGCAGCAATGACTCCGGCACAGATGTGGTCTATCCCACACTGGGCAAGATCGGGGAGAAGTGGTACATCATTTCTGAAGACGATGCAACGCTCCGCGGCGAAAATAGTAGTTCTTCAGCGGATTAGCATGCGGCGGCGGCAGCGGCGGCGAGTCGCCGCTGACCTCCCCCCCCAATTTCAAGTGTAAAAAGGGTAGTGTTACGG
>OCPQ01001400.1_pt1 | contig 10613 bp, 10 predicted proteins | sample 1538251 | NCBI WGS metagenome assembly OCPQ01 (sample SAMEA2580249, study PRJEB22360) | human gut metagenome | biome: human gut; feature: human-associated habitat; material: faeces | place: Denmark | collected 2008/2010 | reverse complement strand
GGCGGATATAGTTGCTGTCCTGGCTCAGTTTGTAGAAATAATCCGTTGCTTCCTGCGGGTTCTTCTCATATCTGTCCCAGAACTCCTTCTGAACCTGTGCCGGACGCGGCATCAGGCAGTTCATAAGTCTTGTATCAAAAAGATCACGGTAGACAACACTGTCCTCGATCAGACCTCTTTTGACCGCCTCATCCAGAAGCTCGTTCAAAGTTTCTTCCAAATCTACATCAGCAGCTTTTTCTTCCGGTTCCACGAATTCATCCTCATGAAAAACATCAAGAAGAAGGTTGATCGTGTAACTGCGCTCACATTCTGGTGTAAGTCCTGACTCAATTCCATACTGTACAAGTTTTGCAATACTGTTACTTAACATATGTGTTGTCCCCCTGTCATTTTGTGGTGTTTTTTAACAACTTGTTTCCATTTATTTCTGATCAAGATACGTGATAAACACATTTCCTGCACTCTGGAACAGTGCTGTACTGTCATTCATTCCATATGGCTTCACTTCTCCTGTAGACGGATCGAGCAAATAGGTATTGTACTGATCATATCCAACGATCACAACACTGGAATCTGCACCGGTCTTGGCGATCACGGCACGCTGTGCACTGACCTCGTAAAGCACATTTTCCAGAGAGCATCCACTGAGATTGACAACCTTTGCACTGTCACCCAGACCATTCTGAAGATTCTGAACATCCAGAGAAGCTGTCCGGATGATTTCCGGAATGTCCGTAGTATTCAGGGTAAGCTGTGTCTTCATATTTCCACGCTCCCATACATACTGCTGTGCACGGTTCAAAACAACTCCTGTCTGTTTGTCAGCACGCTGGACTGCTTTTGCCGGATCTGTCCAGACACTGTCCAGACCGCCTCTGGCATATACATAATAAACTTCCTCTGTGGAACTCTTGTCCACCTGGATATCTACAGTCTTCTCACCGACGCTGCTCACCTTCGCATAAAGAACCAGCGGCTCCTCTGCTGACGGTGAATCATCAAACGTAAGCCGGACGATCACACCCTGGCGGGTTGAGTTTGTCTGCTCCGCACTTGTCAGATCCGTTGAAGTCGTGTTGTTGTTCATGATATTGTCTTTTTTGACAGCTTTGTAAATATCGCCGTTTTTCTGCAAAAGATTAAATTCCATCAGCGTCGATCCAACCGTCACACCTGCCACATACAGTCCATCCTGGTGATACTCCTTCTTTACCGTGCCGTCAAAGCCTTCGATACGGAAAGTCGAAATCCCATCTATATCGTAGCCGTTCGCATTCGGCAGTGTATCTCCATCCAGAACGATTCCATAAATGATATCCTCATTCATAAAACCAAGAAGAACCAGTTTCTGTGCTGTCTCCGGAGCGATCATCCGGGTTTCCATGGTATCAAAATCAATCATTTCGATCTGACCTGCCTGATCCCCGCTCTTAATCTTCCATGCTGCATGTGCATTTGTTGCAGAAACTCCGAAGTCATCACTGTCAATGTGATCACCCAGAACTTCATAGGTATTTTCATCAATGTTAATGCTATAGAGATTTCCCGAAATCAGAAGGAATAACTGGTCATTCTGGTTTACATAAGATAATGTTCCAAGATCTTCTTTCAGGAATTCATAAGACTCCGTACACGGAATAAATACCTGCTCTTCAATCACACTCTTGTCGTTGTTGTAGTGGTAAATTCCGACACCGCTGTAGCCCTCATGCGCTCCGCGGTTCATATATCCATAAACCATGAAATCAACATCGCCGTTGTCCGCGACATCCAGAATCGTGATATCATGCTCTACCCGCGCGTCACGAAAATCACTGTTTTCATTCTTGCGGAAGGTAAAAATCTCCACAAACTTACCGGTATCCGGTGCGTAGCTCCACAGATCTCCATTCTGCGTAAATGCAGTCACACTTCCCTCTTCGTTCGTCATGTAATCCACATTTTTGCTCCGAACTCCCAGAATAAGCCCACTGTTACTGATCACAGAACGCGACGGGGCAAAAACCTGCGTTGCAGAACGCTCAAAATCCAGAAGGCGGATTCTTGTCTCGTCATATCGCATTCTGTAAAAATCTGTTACAAGATAATATTCGGCGTTTCCATTTTCATCCGGTGCCGTGATCTCATATTCAACAGAAATACTGGCTGTTGTTTCATTGATATCCTTGATGATCGGAATTCCCGCCTTGGATAACTGCGGATTCAGATTTCCCCAGATGATATCAGCAAGCGGTGAATTGATATTCAGCCCGGCAAAATTCCTCGAAGAAGCACTGTCTGACGTTTCCATATAAGCTGCCAGATTATCTGCCTGGTCTTTATCGAGGCTCATCTGTACGAAGTCACTCGCAAATTTCGCATACTGCTCGGTATACGTTGCAGATCTGGAAACTACCCTTGTATAGTAATAGACATCACCATGATTCGTCGAAAGCGTGATCTGAAAAGAATATTCCTGATTCATCAGAAGCCCGGAAGAAATCTCGATCTCTGTCCTTAAATATCCATCAGAACCTGTCTCCAGGTTCTTGATCGTGCGGTTTTCCATGACCTTGCTTCCATCAGAAGTCCGGATCTCGTAAGAAAGATTTCTGACTTTCGCATCATATGGATTTACTGCAAGTGTTAATTTCTTTGTCGTATCCAGAGGTGTTACGCTGTCCCTGACAAAATCCGTCTCCATAGGCTGTTTATATCCGTACATGCGGTTCGTGAGTGTATCTCCGAACTGCACCATTACCTCCGGTAAGGTGGAATCATTCATATCTGAACGGTCATCGGTTGTCTCACTGTTCATAAGAAATGAGGTTCCTGCCACTCCAAGCACAAACACAACAAGAAGGATCAAAAACCGTTTGAGAAAATTTTTCATGGTTTTTGTGCTCCCTTCTCTGTCTGGATGCCCTGCGGATAGAGAAGTTTCTCAAGTATGAGATCTGCGTGAAGTGCCTCTGTCATCTCTGCAAGGCTGTCTGTGGACTGTTTCTTACCGGTCTTGACCGCACGGATCAGAAGATTCTTCGGCGTGTGCTCCATATCGATGAACTCAAGGATCTGTGTACGGTACCCCTTCGATTCAAGAAGTTCCGCGCGGATTCCGTCTGTCAGGAGCGCGGACATTCGTTCTTTGAGGATTCCATATTTGAGAACCGGTTTGAGAAGTTCGTTCTGGATCTTGTCGTTCAGCTCATGCTGGCAGCACGGCACGGAAAGGATGACCTCTGCCCCCCACTCAACCGCCTTGGCAAGTGCATAATCGGTTGCCTTGTCACAGGCATGAAGTGTCACGACCATATCCACCTTCGTAACGCCGTCATAATCTGCGATGTCCCCCTGCAGGAAATGCAGTTTCTCATAACCATATTTCTGTGCGAGTCCGCTGCATTTCTTAATTACATCTGTCTTGAGATCCAGACCGATGATGTTGACATCATAACCCTTAAGTTCTCTCAGATAATAATACATGGCAAAAGTAAGATACGACTTACCGCAGCCAAAATCCAGAATCGTGATCTCCCGCTCTCTGGAAAGTGCCGGAAGGATATCCTCGATAAATTCCAGAAAACGGTTGATCTGTTTAAATTTGTCATAAGAGTGCTGGTGGACTTTGCCCTGCGCATTCATTACGCCGAGATCCACCAGAAATGGGACTGGTATTCCTTCTTTGAGGATATACTGCTTTACCCTGTTGTGTGCCATGATCTTCACCGGTTCCAGTGCCGGATGCTGTTTTACTTTCATGGTCTGTTTACCCTTCTTGCTGACAAGAACGGAAGCATCTTTGCGCTGTCCCTGTATCTGAAGCTGGGAAAAACCGTCTTCGAGGCAGTCTGTAATGTAGGCAGTCACTTCCTCATGTGTGTAGTTCTTGTGGATGGCTTTCTGACCGACTGTCGCAGTTGCCTGATAACAGACAGTTCCTTTGATCTCCACAGGACGTATACGCACTTTGGACGGGACATCGGCATCTTTTTTGCGCTGTCCGCTCAAGACCGCCAGCATCATTTCCTGGTCAAACTGTTCCTCCAAAAATTCCTGTAATGTTTTCATATTTTACTGTAAATTCTTTCTATCTATATAAACCATAGTTCCTGCGTCTTCTGCATCGTCTGCGGGAGATTTCCTGGCAGAGAAGGACCTGGATGAGATCATCCATAAGGCTGTCTGGTACACCCTGGGCTGCCGTTTCACCTTCTACCTGCGTGCGGATCTGCCTGCACAGCTGATGCAGCATAAATTTATCCGGATATTCGTCATAAAGTCTGCTTCCTTCGTAATCCAGAAGCTGGCATTCTTCCTCCACTTTTTCCTGGATCCTGCCTGCTGCCTCGGGATAATAAGATTTCATCAGCGCAAACTCCTGCTCCTGTATCCGTTCCCCGTCATAAAGAGCGGGATTGGCATATGCTACATAGAATGGAAAAAATCTGTCGTAGTACATAAGTTTCTCCTGTTTTTCCCACTATCTATAATAGTCTATGCACTTAGGTCTGTAGTGTGCGTTTTCAGCCAGAAATCAGGCGATTTCAACCGTTACTGTTCACGGCTGCTGTGAGCAGTAACAATCAGCCCTGGATCTGATTCAGGATGCGAAGTGTCATCTTGACACAGTGTTCTACTGCCATTGCCTCAAAAGTCGGGTAATCTACTTCTGCGCTTCCGTCTGCTTTGTCAGAGATCGCGCGGACTACGAGGAACGGAACATTGTTGAGGTAAGCAGCCTGTGCGATCGCTGCGCCCTCCATCTCTACTGCATAAGCATCGAACTGTTTCACAATCTCGTCCTTGACTCCCTGATCTGCCACGAACTGATCTCCGGATGCGATACGTCCCTCAAAAACTTCGATATCCGGGTTCACATCTCTGCATGCCTGTACGGCAAGTTTACGCAGAGCCTCATCACTCTTGAAGGAAAAAGTCTCCATCTGCGGGATCTGTCCCACCGGATATCCAAATGCAACTGCGTTCATGTCGTGATGTACAAGGTCTGTGGAGATCACAAGGTCTCCGATGTTGATATCAGCATTCAGGCTTCCTGCGATACCGGTGTTGATGACAACTTCTGCGTCAAAATCGTCGATCAGGATCTGTGTGCAGACTGCCGCATTTACCTTGCCGATCCCGGAGCGGACTACGACTACGTTCTTACCCTCAAGAGTTCCTGCATAAAATTCCATGGAGGCTTTGCGTGTGATCTCTACGTTCTCCATACGTGCTTTCAGTTTCTCTACTTCTACTTCCATTGCGCCGATGATACCAATACATCTCATAATAGTTATTCTCCTCTGTGTGTATGTTTTATCTGTAAAAAATTTCTTTATATTTTATCAAACCAGTAGCTGCCCATTCTCTATGGCAGTTTTTTATTATATCACTGGCTATTCTGCTTTCAGTAAACATTTCGTTACTGTTTTTTCATTATAACAAAACTTCAGATTATATGGAAACTTTTTTTGCTTTCTGTTATAATATTAATTCGGCAGGGAATTCTGCCGTAAATGTTGAATTCAAAGGAGGATTTTACTATGGTATACAAGACATCTGGTGTCTGTTCCAGCGCCATTTCATTTGATATTGACGATGCAGGAAAGGTTCACGACGTGAAATTCCAGGGCGGCTGCTCCGGAAATACACAGGGTGTTGCCAAACTCATCGAGGGAATGGATGCCAAGGAAGCGATCAGCAGACTGGAAGGAATCCGTTGTGGTTTCAGACCGACTTCCTGCCCGGATCAGCTTTCCAAAGCATTAAAACAGGCATTAGGAGAGGCATAAAAGCCTCTCCCTTTTGCATTGCATATCGAGGAGGTGCCAGTGACACCTCCGCTGATTTATTATGTTTATAAAATTGTTCTGTGTATCAGATATCATCTCTGTCCCATTTATCACACAGCGACTGGATATCTCTCGCAAAGCGGTCGAGGTCTTTGTTCGGAATGCCCTCGCTCTTGCGGATAACGGACATAAGGCGCTGTCCCATGGCAACCAGTTTCTGGAATGCTCTTGCGGCTTTGCTTGCCTTCGGGGAAGCGGAAGCCTTAGTGATGCGGATACCCTGTGCCTCATAGATGCAGTTGTTTGCCTTGAGGTCGTAGATCGTACCGCTGAACGGAGCCATGGAGTCCAGTCCCATCTCATCATGCAGACGGCGGGCAAAAATCTCTGTCACTTCGTCATCGCCGTGTGTTACAAATACTTTCTTCGGCTTATCGCCAAAAGCTTTGATCCAGTCTATCAGACCGTTGACATCGGCATGACCGCTGATTCCCGGCATCTGGCGGATCTCTGCGCCTACATGGACAGTCTCACCAAAAAGCTTCACGTCCTCGGCACCCTCGAGCAGTGCTCTTCCCAGCGTTCCGATCGCCTGATATCCTACAAAAAGTATCGTATTTCTTGGATCCCATAAGTTATGTTTCAGGTGATGCTTGATTCGTCCTGCATCGCACATACCGCTCGCAGAAATGATCACCTTGCAGTCCTCATCATAGTTGATGGCTCTGGAGTCATCGCTTGTGATGGATGTACGGAGTCCCGGGAACATCAAAGGGTTGATTCCCTTCTGGACCAGTGCGATCGCTTCTTCATCGAAGCAGTCATACTGATGTTCATTAAAGATCGTCGTCGCCTCATTTGCCAGCGGGCTGTCGACATAGACCTTGAAGTTGCCATGTCCTGTGACACGGTTTTCTTCCTTGATCTGCCGGATAAAGTACAGCATTTCCTGTGTACGGCCGACCGCAAAAGACGGGATGATAACGCTTCCGCCTCTGTCAAACGTATGCTGGATCACTTCTGAAAGGATGGCAACATAGTCCGGACGTTCCCCATGGCTTCTGTCACCGTAAGTGGATTCCATGACAACATAATCTGCATCGTGGAGGTAAGTCGGGTCCTTGATTAACGGCTGATGAAGGTTTCCGATATCTCCTGAGAAGACGATCTTCTCTTCCTCTCCGTCCTCCTGGATGGTCAGCTCAATGCTTGCTGATCCGAGAAGGTGTCCTGCATCTACAAACCGAACGGAAATCCCTGGTGCCGGGGTAATTGTTTTTTCGTATGGGCATGGTACAAAATTCTGTATTACACCCATGGCATCTTCCATCGTGTAGGCAGGTACAAATTCCGGTTTACCCTGACGGCGTCCCTTACGGTTACGCCATTCTGCCTCGAACATCTGAATATGCGCACTGTCACGGAGCATGATATCACAGAGGTGACAGGTTGCCTGAGTCGCATAGATCGGACCCATAAAGCCCTTCGCATAGATAGCGGGCAGGTTTCCGGAATGGTCCATATGCGCATGTGTCAAAAGAACGAAATCCAGGTCTCCCGGATTAACTGGGATTTCCTGATTCTGATAATAATCCGGTCCCTGTTCCATACCGCAGTCTACCAGAAACTTCTTACCTGCTGCTTCCAGATAATAACAACTACCAGTTACTTCGTGCGTCGCCCCAATAAAGGTAATCTTCATGTGCGAACCCCCTTTTTCTGACAATTATTCCAATACATTCTAGTTGTAATTATTATACACGATATAGCAAGTTTTTAACAGTCTTTAGATACAAAAACGGGATGAAATTTTTATAAATTTCACCCCGCTTCTGTGTATGTTGTTTGTATGTATGTTGTATGATGTTGTTTTTGCCGATCCGGAATATTTCTCCGTGTAATCGGCAGCCGCAAACACTTCGCGTCAGCCGGAAGGTAATGGATGTTTACACTTTTTTCGTTACGTTCGTATGCTGACATCCCGCTGACCGCACCCGTGCTTCGCTATTCAGTTGTTGATTTTATTGCAAATATTTCTCTTTTTCTGCTGGTCGGTAGAAATTATTTCACCATGATACCACTTGTTAAAGTGGAGGTGGATTCTTTCAGGCCTCCGTTACTTGCAGCATGGTAGCCGCGGACACGGTAGTAGGTGCCGCTTGGAACTGCAACCTGCAAGCCTTTACTCAGACTCGTCACATTATTGGCTGTATACTCCCAATATTTATAGGTTCCATAACTTCCATTCACTTTACGTTCAAGATATATTGAGAGATATACCTTGCTACAACTCTTATGGCATTGGGTCAATCCATATATGCCGATTTCATTACTGGATAATCTTTGAATCTTCATATTACCAAAATTCAAATTTGTTCCACGAAGCAAACTATAACTGGTATCCTCAGCAAAATCTTCCGTTGTTTCCTCATCTGTAATTTCATCATTGTCTGTATCTTCACTCAGAATCGCGTCCATAAGATTATCAGATGTTGCAAACACTGTCTGAGAATTGCCTGCTATTATGCCTGTCGCTAAAGCAGCTACCATTAATTTTTTCCAGTTTTTCTTTTTTACTTTTTTCACTTCCTTTCTGTCGTAAACAACCCTTACACTATTAATACGACAGAAACTCGCGAAAATCACGCTAGAATTTCATATTTTTTAAAATTTTTTTTAATTCTTCTATATCTATCTTTCCAGAGAATACATATTCTACATTATTTTTATACCATCTTGCTACATAATTCGAATTTTTGTCATCCTTATTTTCAATTTTCTCAAGTACAATTCCTGAATCCGTTCCCTCGGAATCTATAATCTCTTGTTTATCTCCATGCATACTACTAATATTACTAGCAATATCTGAACTTTGTTTATCTATATACAGTACAATTATATTTTCCTCATATTCATATTCTATTCTTGCAACATCCAATGAAGCTTTTAATTCATAACTTTTAAAATTCAGCCCCTGCGGACGCCAATAAAATATTGGCATTTCAACGCCCAATTTTTCTTTGATATCAGCAATCGCCTCATCTTCATCAACATTCGCTTTTTCATTGCTATCGTCATTATCCACTACCGTTTTAGTATCATCCCCACTCCAAACCCTAACGCTATTCACCAAATACTTCCGATTCGCCTCACTAGTCATGCTGGCAGCAAACACGCATGCCACGCAGACCACAGCCATTCCCACGACTTTCCCAAGCCGGTGCAGACCGCCTCCCGTAGTCCGGATCTTTGTATTCGTCCGATTCTTTGCATTCGGTTTTTCCGTATTCGCTTCTTTCGAAACTTCTTCGCGCATTTCTCTCTCCGCAGCCTTCTTCCGGCGATCACGTATCTCTTCGATAGAAATAACGCGCTTTTCATCCGAAGCAGTCTCTTTCCTGCGAATTGCATCCACATCCGGGACCAGTTCCTCGGAGAATTCCGTATTTTCCTTCTTCTCCCTCTCGATCCGGCGCAGGAATTCCTGATAGGAGTTGTCCAGTTCCTCTTTCGTGAACTTAATGTCCTCTACGTCATCATCCGCAAAGAGTGCTGCCGTAATTCGTTTTTCCCTCTCTATAACTCTTTCTCCAGAATCTTCTGAAAGGTTTCGTCATCTATTTCATCCTGTGTTTCCAGGTTATTCTCTGATTTATTTTCTGATTCTTCGTTTTCTTCAAATTCTTTTCTCATAAAGTAATTTCTCCTGCCAATGGAATTTCCCAACGTTATGTGTTACCGTTCCCTCCGTTCACAGTAACTTTCCTGCCTATCTTTCCTTGACAATTCTGCCCTTCTGGTTCATAGTAATTGGTAATAAAAAAGATTTTTCAGGAGGAATTCCCATGAAACATATTGTACTTACCGGCGGCGGTACTGCCGGACACGTTACTCCAAACATAGCTCTGATCCCGGCTCTCAAGGATGCCGGATATCAGATATCCTATATCGGTTCCTACAACGGAATCGAACGTAAACTGATCGAGGAACTCGGAATTCCCTATTACGGAATTTCCTCTGGTAAATTAAGACGTTACTTCGACCCGAAGAACTTCTCCGATCCGTTCCGCGTTCTCAAAGGATTCCATGAAGCCAAAAAGCTTCTCAAACAGCTGAAACCTGATGTTATATTTTCCAAGGGTGGTTTTGTAACCGTCCCTGTTGTTATCGCTGCAAAGCGTTGCAAAATTCCAGCAATCATCCATGAGTCTGATATGACTCCAGGACTTGCCAACAAACTGTGTATTCCCTCCGCTGTCAAAGTCTGCTGCAACTTCCCGGAGACTGTCAACAGCCTTCCGAAAGACAAAGCAGTTCTTACCGGAACTCCAATTCGTCAGGAATTATTAAACGGTAACAGAGAGGCTGGCCGTCAGTTCTGTGGTTTCACCGCTGACAAACCTGTTCTTATGATTATCGGAGGCAGTCTCGGTGCAGCATCCATCAATGACCATGTACGCAAGATCCTTCCGGAACTTCTGAAGGATTTCCAGGTAATTCATCTGTGCGGCAAGGGCAAAATGGACGAGAAACTGACAGGCACAGCCGGATACGTTCAGTACGAATATATCAAAGACGAACTGCCGGATCTCTTCGCCCTGGCAGATGTTGTCATCTCCCGTGCCGGTGCCAATGCGATCTGTGAGATCAGTGCTCTTCACAAACCGAATCTCCTGATTCCGCTGTCAGCCAATGCAAGCCGTGGTGACCAGATCCTGAATGCCCGTTCTTTCGAAAAGCAGGGCTACAGCATGGTTCTTGAAGAAGAGGAGATCACCGATCAGAAGCTTCTCGATACCATCCATAAACTCTACCAGGAGCGTCATTCCTTCGAAG
>OCPQ01001398.1_pt1 | contig 10619 bp, 9 predicted proteins | sample 1538251 | NCBI WGS metagenome assembly OCPQ01 (sample SAMEA2580249, study PRJEB22360) | human gut metagenome | biome: human gut; feature: human-associated habitat; material: faeces | place: Denmark | collected 2008/2010 | reverse complement strand
TGACGGTGACAGCGGGGGTCTCGATGGGCAGGCCAGCCTTCAGGGAAGCCTGACGGGCGACGTTCTGGCCCAGACCAGCCTGAATGACGCAGCCCATGTAAACATGATCGACCTGCTCAGGTTTCACGTTTGCACGGTTCAGAGCTTCCTTGATGACGATGGAGCCAAGCTCAGCAGCAGGGACGTTTGCCAGAGTGCCGCCAAACTTACCAATAGCGGTACGGCAGGCAGATGCGATAACAATTTTTTTCATGTTAATAGCCTCCTGAAATGTGTATATTTACGGGGTTTTCGTAAAACGATCTATCAAAAGGCCCGAGAGCCTTTCTGCATGATAAAAGGGATCAGATGGTCTTTCCTTCCGCCTGAAGCTGCTCCACTTTCGCGTGGATGGCCGCTTCTACGTTGGGCGTCACGAACTTGGAGATGTTGCTGCCGTAGCGGGCAGCCTCCTTGACGATGGTGGAGGAAAGGTAGCTCCACTTGATGCTGGTGGCGAGGAACATGGTCTCGATGCCGGGCATCAGTGCGTGGTTGGTCTGCGCCAGCTGGATCTCGTTTTCGAAATCCGTCACGGCCCGCAGGCCCCGCACCATCACTGAGGCGTGGCGCTTCTTGGCGAACTCCACGGTCAGGCCGTCAAAGCTCTCCACCGTCACGTTCGGGATGTCCTTGCAGCACTCCTGCAGCAGCGCCACCCGCTCCTCTACGGTGAACAGGGGGTTCTTCGCGCTGTTGATGAGCACTGCCACGATGAGGTGGTCGTTGATCTTTGCTGCCCGCTTGATGATGTCGAGATGTCCTCTCGTGACCGGGTCGAAGGACCCGGGGTAAACTGCTGTTGCCATCGGTATGGTCTCCTTTATCGCCGCGCTTTGGAAAAGCGCAATTTGGTGTTGCCATGATAGCACTTTTCAGTTCCCGCTTCAAGTATCGAGGCATATGCCCCTCGCAACATCGTTAATTTTTAGTCAATTAACGTCGCACTGGGGCGCTTTGTCTTGGTACACATTAAGTAAACCATATTGTCAAAATTTTATCAAGTCTTTTTTCGAAAAAATTTGTTTTTGTCGTACCAAATTATCCACACAAATTGCTAAGATTTTTAGTCATCTTGTCCGTGAGGCTATTTTTTACGAAAGGGGGCTTGATTCTGCTCTTTGTTAATGTTATAACTAAGTTGAGCAAGTCTGCCTCTGCCGGAGGCACCCGTCCTGCTGTTTCCAAGGATACCGCCGGGATGTGATAAGCCGGTGTCAAAACTGGAAACGAACGGTAAATTTCCGGCAAAGATCTTTGTTCCGTAGGAATGTAAATGGTAAATTTACAATTCTTTTATGTCATTATAGGAGAGGATGGTTTATAATGGATTTTAAGGAAATGTACGCGCAGAAAAAGATGACCGCCGAGCAGGCTGCCGCGCTGGTCAAGAGCGGCGACTGGGTGGACTACGGCTGGTGTGTCAACACCCCTGTGGCCGTGGACGCCGCCCTTGCAAAGCGCCTGCCGGAGCTGGAGAATGTCAACTTCCGCGGCGGCATCCTGATGTGGGTGCCCGAGATCTTCCAGATCGACGATCCTGCTGCCCACATGACCTGGAACAGCTGGCATATGGGCGGCATCGAGCGCAAGGCCATCGCACAGGGCTTTTCGTTCTACTCCCCCATCCGGTATTCTGAGCTTCCCCGCTATTACCGCGAAAGCCCCGACCCGCTGGATGTCGCCGTCTTTCAGGTGACACCGATGGACGAGCACGGCTACTTCAACTTCGGCCCCAGCGCTTCTCATCTGGGCGCTGTCTGCGAAAAGGCCAAGAAGATCGTCGTCGAAGTCAACACCAATATGCCCCGCTGCCTCGGCGGCATGGAGAACTGCGTCCACATCTCCCGGGTCACCGGCATCGTGGAGGGCAGCAACCCGCCCATTGGCCAGATGGCCGCTGCCGGCCCCGCTTCTGAGGTCGATCTGAAGGTCGCAAATCTCGTCGTGCCCCAGATCCCCAATGGTGCCTGCCTGCAGCTGGGCATCGGCGGTATGCCCAACGCCATCGGCAGCCTCATCGCCCAGAGCGACCTGAAGGACCTCGGCGTCCACACGGAGATGTACGTCGATGCCTTTGTGGACATCGCCAAGGCCGGCAAGATCACCGGCGCACACAAGCAGCTGGACAAGGGCCGTCAGGTCTACGCTTTCGGTGCCGGCACCCAGAAGATGTACGACTACCTCAACAACAATCCCGAGTGTATGTCCGCCCCCGTCGATTACACCAACGACATCCGCAGCATCTCCGCACTGGACAACTTCATCTCCATCAACAATGCGGTGGACATCGACCTGTTTGGTCAGGTGAACGCGGAGAGCGCCGGTATCAAGCACATCTCCGGTGCAGGCGGCCAGCTGGACTTCGTGCTGGGTGCCTACCTCTCCAAGGGCGGCAAGAGCTTCATCTGCCTGTCCTCCACCTTCTTTAATAAAAAGACCGGCCAGCTGGAAAGCCGCATCCGTCCCACGCTGGAAAATGGCAGCATCATCACCGACACCCGCGCCAACCTGCATTATCTCTGCACCGAGTACGGCTGCGTCAACCTCAAGGGCCTGACCACCTGGGAGAAGGCTGAGGCCCTCATCAACGTGGCACACCCCGACTTCCGTGAGCAGCTCATCAAAGAGGCCGAGAAGATGCACATCTGGCGCCGCAGCAACAAAATCTAAACATCGCCGTACCGGCTCCTGCCGTCTGCGGCAGGAATGGAGTCTCATATGATGGACAAAAAACCGCACATCAAGCCCTACATCTACGGAATGTTGGCGGGCTTTGGTGCGATAAGTCTGAGCATCCTCTTTTTCTTCTTCATCTACCGCTTCGACGGCTTCGGCGACGCCGTCTCCACCATGACCGGCATCCTGATGCCCTTCATCTATGGTGCGGTCATCGCCTACCTGCTCAAGCCGGTGTGCAACACCATCGAGAACTTTCTGCACCGCATCTTCCCCCAGAAGATGCACGGTCTGGCCAATATGCTGGCCATCGCGGCCACCCTGCTCTTCGGCATTCTGGTGGTCTACGCGCTGGTGATGATGGTGGTGCCGCAGGTCATCTCCAGCGTCACCTCCCTCTACTACACGGCCCAGACCAGCATCGCCCGCTTCATGCGGTGGATCAACACGCAGGACGTCTTTCTGGACAATGCGACCCTGATGGGCTACTTCAACGACGCTTACGATGCCATCACGAGCAATCTGGCCTCTCTGCGCACCACCCTGCTGCCCTCTCTCCAGAACTTGCAGGGCATCCTGAGCAGCGTGGGCGTGGGCGTCATAAACGTGGTGACGTGGTTCAAGAACCTGCTCATCGGCCTCATCGTCGCGGTCTACCTGCTGGCCAGCCGCAAAAAACTTGTCAAGCAGGCCAAGATGATCCTTTACAGCATCTTCAAGCCCCGCTGGGCGCAGCTCATTCAAGAAGAAGTCCTTTACGCAGACCGGATGTTCGGCGGCTTCATCAACGGCAAGATTCTGGACTCTGCCATCATTGGCGTGCTCTGCTACTTTGCCTGCATCGTCTTCAAGTTCCCCAGCGCTCTGCTGGTGTCCGTCATCATCGGCGTCACCAACGTCATCCCCTTCTTCGGTCCCTTCATCGGTGCGGTCCCCGCCACCCTGCTCATCCTCATCCAGAGTCCCATCAAGGCCCTCTGGTTCGTGCTTTTCGTTCTGGTGCTCCAGCAGCTGGACGGCAACGTCATCGGCCCGAAGATCTTGGGCAACACCACCGGACTTTCCAGCTTCTGGGTGCTCTTCTCCATCCTGCTGTTTGGCGGGCTGTGGGGCTTCGTGGGCATGATCGTGGGCGTACCGCTGTTTGCCGTCATCTACGACATCATCAAGAAGCTGGTGTTCCATGGCCTCCGCCGCAACGGCCAGCTCGGGCAGGTAGAAACCTACCATGAAGAGTTCGGCGACCCGGATGACCCGGCTCCCGCCCCTGCCGAAGCAGAGAGCGAGACCGAGATCGTCATCGACTCCGGCGAAGAATAACAAGAACAAGCCCCCATCCTCCCGGCTGCCTCAGCCGGTGAAGATGGGGGCTTTTCTGCGCATTTTTATTCCAGTGGAAAGACCGATAAAGTCATTTCGCGGTGGTGGGGCTCCAGTCCTTGTAGTTCTCGTACCGGCTCTCCCGGAGCGTGACGTGAGACCAGATCTCGTCGGCCACAGGCTGCCAGTCTGCCGCATAGGCCGCACACTTGTCACAGAGGTGGTCTACGGTCTCGGGGGACTGCAGATCCGTGCTGTGGGCACCGGTGTCGTGGACCATCTTCCGCAGCAGCTCGGGATTTTCCAGCATCGGACAGGGCCGCAGGTGGTTTTTGTTGAAAGGCTGCCCATTGTGATAGGCCATGAAGAGGGGGCTGCGGAGGATGTCGAGGATGCTGCTGTCGTGGATGTTGGCGTTCGAGTAGTGGATAAAGACGCAGGGTTCGGCGTCGCCCGCCGAGTTGATATGGAAGTAGTTGCGTCCACCTGCGATGCAGCCGCCCACGAACTCGCCGTCGTTCTGGAAGTCCATCGGGTAGAACGGGATGTCGCTCTTCTCCGAGCGGAGATACCGGATGCGCTCCAGCATATACTTGCGCTGGGCCGGGGTGGGCATCAGTTCGGGCGCAGCCTCGTTGCCCACCGGCATATAATGGAAGTAGAAGCCGAAATGCGCGCCCTTATCGCAGAGCATCCGCATGAAGTGGTCGCTGGTGACGGCCTCAAGGTTGTCCCTCGTGTAGCAGATGGACGTCCCGAAGAGGATGCCGTGGGCCTTCAGCAGGTCCATCGCGTGCATGACAGCGGCATAGTGCCCCTCGCCCCGCCGGGCATCGTTGGTGGAAGGCGTGCCCTCGATGGAGAGCATGAAGGCGATGTTGCCCAGCTTTACCACCTGCTCACAGAACGGCTCGTCGATGAGGGTGGAGTTGGTGTAGATGGCGAACTGCACATCGTTGTGCTTCTCCGCCAGACGAAGGATGTCCGCCTTCCGCCCCAGAGGCTCGCCGCCGGTGAGCATATAGAGGTAGACGCCCAGCGCCTTGCCTTCGGTGACGATCTTGTCCATATCCTCAAAACTGAGGTTGTTCTTATGGCCGTACTCGCCCGCCCAGCAGCCCACACAGTGCATATTACAGGCCGAAGTGGGGTCGAAGAGGATGAGCCACGGGATGTTGCAGCGGTACTTGACCCGGTTCTCCCGGATGGTCTTGGTGCCCCGGAAGAATGCCTCATAGCCGAGGTTGAGGGCCGTGGTGCGGGCCACATTGGGGTCTGTCTGGCTGAGCACACAGTTGATGAGCTTCGACCACTTGCTGTCCGGGTCAGCCAGCACGGCGTGGGCGTGCTCGTAGGTCTCCTCGCTGAAGGAATCGCCGTAAAACTGCTTTGCCACGTCCACCATCTCAGCGATCGCCTTCTGACGGTCCTTGTTGACATGGGCCAGTGCGACATCCACCATCGTCCCGACAGCAGCACGCTGCACCTTGTGGCTCAGAGAATCCAATGCGGTACTCATAATGTCAGCCTCCTTAGCCGGTTCTTTGCCGGTTTTCTTTGACAATACTTTAACATTTTCTCCGCAAAGGTTCTATAAACAACGAAAGCAGGGTGATAGTTTTTCCATCACCCTGCTTTTGTTGCTCAATTTTTTATCAGTCTGTCTCGATTGATGCTTTTCCATCCGTGCGGAAGCGCTGCAAGGCTCGCTTCAGGTCACCCTGCATGATGGTATTCAGGCGCTCGGCCATGACGGCCGGGTCGGTCTTCATGTCGCGGCGGATCCATTCCAGCGCCAGCCCCACGAAGCCGTACTTGTAAAAGTCGATGATGAACTGCTTATCTTCCTCTTTTACCGGGATGTTCAGCCGCTCCACGAATATCCGCAGCAGCGGGTCCAGCATCTTATAAAGGTACTGCTCCACTTGCTCGCGGCTGACCGAGCGGTAGACGTTCAGCACCAGTACCCGATTAGCCTGCACCTTTTCCAGCATCTCCCGGAGCGCCCCGCTCCACGTCTCGAAATCCTGAAGTCCCTCCAGCGCCTCGGCGGCATCCTCCATCAAGATCCAGTCCACAAGATCATAGATGTCCTTGAAATGATAATAAAAGGTCATGCGGTTGACGCCGCAGTCCTCGGTGATGTCGCTGATCGTGATCTTATTCAGGGGCTTGCGGAGGAGCAGCTTTTTCAGCGATGCTTCCAGTGCCCGTTTTGTCGTCTGTGCCACAAGAATGCCCATCCTTTCCGGCCAGAGCCTCTTACCCCAAGGCTCTCTGCCTGTCCCTCTGCCGCGCGCAGAGTTTTCCAACTTTCATCGGTCATATCTTTATGATACCGCAGACCGCCGGAACAGTGCAAGCATCTTTTCCAACATTTTCATGAACTTTTTGTGTCCCACCGCCGGGTGTTTCCTCTTTATTTCCGGCAAAGACTGCCTCTTTTCCCCCGCAGCAGAGACAAAATACTTGATTTTCTGCCCGGCTGTGCTTAAATGGAAAGCAGAAAGGAAGGGTAAGTATGAGAAAGACCATCGGATTTTTAGGCTGCGGCAACATGGGTGGGGCCATCGCCCGGGCCGTCTGCAAGGCAGCCGACCCCCAGAGCGTCTGGCTGGCCAACCGCACCCCCGCCAAGGCGGAGGCGCTGGCCGCAGAGCTGGGCTGCAACACCACCAGCAACGACGAAGTCGCAGGCCGCTGCGACCTCATCTTCTTGGCCGTCAAGCCTCAGATGATGAAGGAGCTTCTTGCCCCTCTCCGCTTCACGCTGGCCGAGCGGCCGGGCCGCTTCGTGCTGTGCAGCATGGCGGCAGGCCTGTCCATTGGCCGCATTCAGGAGATGGCCGGCGGGGACTACCCCGTCATCCGCATCATGCCCAACACCCCGGCCTCTGTGGGGGCAGGCATGATCCAGTACTGCACCTCTGGTGTCACTGCCGAGGAGGAGGCCGACTTCCTCCGCCTGATGGCCCCCGCCGGGCGGCTGGACGCCGTGCCGGAGGCCCTCATCGACGCGGCCAGCTGCGTGTCCGGCTGCGGCCCGGCCTGGGTGTACCAGTTCATCGAGGCGCTGGCCGACGGCGGCGTGGCCTGCGGCCTGCCCCGGGCCAAAGCACAGGAGTATGCCGCCCAGATGGTGCTGGGCAGCGCAAAGCTGGTGCTCGAGAGCGGCCAACACCCCGGCGCACTCAAGGACGCCGTGTGCAGCCCCGGCGGCAGCACCATCCAAGGCGTCCGGGTGCTGGAGGAAAAGGGGATACGGGGCGCTGTGATGGACGCCGTCCTCGCCGCCTACAATAAGACAAAAGAGATGGGAAAGGGCTGAATCTATGCGCATCGTCGTCAAAGTGGGCACCTCTACGCTGGCCCACGCCACCGGGCGGCTGAACATCCGCCACGCCGAGGAACTGGTAAAGGTCCTCAGCGACCTGAAGAACGCCGGGCATGAGGTCATCCTTGTGTCGTCGGGTGCCATCGGCATGGGCGTGGGCAAGCTGTCGCTGCCCGCCCGCCCCACCGATATGTCCTCCAAGCAGGCCTGCGCCGCCGTGGGCCAGTGCGAGCTGATGTATGTTTACGACCGGCTCTTCAGCGCCTATGACCATACGGTGGCCCAGATCCTGCTCACCGGCGTGGACGTCGAGCACGCCAGCCGCCGGGAGAACATTCAGAACACCCTCACTCGGCTGCTGGAGCTGGGCGCACTGCCCATCATCAATGAGAACGACACCGTGGCCACCGATGAGATCACCTCCATCGGCGACAACGACACCCTCGCCGCCATCGTCACCTGCTGCATCAAGGCCGACCTTCTGGTGCTGCTGAGCGACATCGACGGCCTCTACACCGCCAACCCCCACACCCACCCGGAGGCAAAGCTCATCCCGCTGGTAAAAGAGATCACCCCCGAGGTGATGGCTCTGGCCGATGGGGCCGGGTCGGCGCTGGGCACCGGCGGTATGTCCACCAAACTCCGCGCCGCCCGGATGGTGACGTCCAGCGGGGCCGACATGGTCATCGCCAACGGCGCCCATCCCGAGCTGCTCTATGACATCGCCGAGGGCCGTGCCGTCGGCACCCGCTTTGCGGCCCACAGACAGGAGGCATGACCATGACCACACAGGAGATCCTCGAGGCCGCCCGCGCGGCCAAGACCGCCGTCGCCCTCTCGGACGGCACCACCCGGAACGCCGCCCTCTGCGGGATGGCCGACGCCCTCGGCGCACCGGAGCATCTGGACGCCATCCTCGCCGCCAACGCTGAGGATATGGCTGCTGCCAAGGGGAAGATCAGCGACGTCATGCTGGATCGCCTCGCTCTGACGCCCCAGCGCATCGCGGCGATGGCCAAGGGTATCCGGGACGTCGCCGCCCTGCCCGACCCGGTGGGCCGGGTGCTGAGCCGCATCCAGCGGCCCAACGGCCTCCTCATCGAAAAGACCGCCGTGCCGATGGGCGTCATCGCCATCATCTACGAGAGCCGCCCCAACGTCACCAGCGACGCCGCCGCACTCGCCATCAAGAGCGGCAACGCCTGCATCCTCCGCTGCGGCAAGGAGGCGTGGCGCTCGGCCAACGCCATCGTAGCCGCCCTGCGGCAGGGTCTGCGGGCCAACGGCCTGCCCGAAACGGCGGTCTGCCTCATCGAGGACACCACCCACGCCTCGGCCAACGCCCTCATGACCGCTGTGGGGTATGTGGATCTGCTCATCCCCCGGGGCGGGGCCGGACTCATCCGGGCCTGCGTCGAGAACGCAAAGGTCCCCTGCATTCAGACCGGCACCGGCATCTGCCACATCTTCGTGGACGACACCGCCGACCAGACCAAGGCGCTGGACATCATCGAGAACGCAAAGGCCAGCCGCCCCAGCGTCTGCAATGCCGAGGAGGTCTGCCTCGTCCACAGCGCCATCGCGGCCGGGTTCCTGCCGAAGCTGGCCCAGCGCCTCGGCCCGGACCGCACCGCCAAGGGCCTGCACCCGGTAGAGCTGCGGCTGGACCCGCGCGCCGCCGCCCTCATCCCGGGCACACCCGCCGGGCCGAAGGACTTCGACACCGAGTTCCTCGACTACATCCTCGCGGTGAAGGTCGTGGACAGCGTGGAGGAGGCCGTCGCCCACATCGCGGCCCACTCCACCGGCCACAGCGAAGCCATCCTGACCCGGACCGACGCCCACGCGGCCCTCTTTACGGCTGCCGTGGACAGCGCTGCCGTCTACGTCAACTGCTCCACCCGCTTCACCGACGGCGGAGAGTTCGGCCTTGGCTGTGAGATGGGCATCTCCACCCAGAAGCTCCACGCCCGGGGACCCATGGGCCTCGGCGAGCTGTGCAGCTACAAGTACATCATCCACGGCAACGGTCAGACCCGGTAATTTTCGGGTTTTTCCAGGATGCATCACCCTTTCGGTGAAAATTTTCTCCACAGGCCGGGGCCAAATGCCCCGGCCTGTATTTTTGTTTCCTCGAGATGGACCGTTTTTCTATCAAGCACACTTTTGGTTGAAAAAATTTTGCAAATACATCTGAGAATAATTCCTTGTATCCAAATTTTCTCCATTCTCCACAAAGCTATAGTCATACTTTTGCCATTTTGTCTTGCAAAAATCACAACAAACCTCTTGACATCCGGGCTTTCTGCGGGTTAAACTTAGAATGAGAGTGTGATTCGACACAATCTCACTTGTTTAGTCTGTTTATCGAGAATTGTTCTCCGTAAGACTTCAACTTTTCAGACCGTTTTATTGCGGAGAACACTCTTCCGAGCATATCCGCCCACTCACAACACTATACTTGGAATGAAGGAGAGAGCGTTATGACGATTGCTATTCTTGCACATGATTCCCGCAAAGAGCTGGCGCTGCAGTTCTGCACAGCTTACAGCGGCATCCTATCCCGCAACACAGTCATTGCCACCGGCACCACCGGTCGGATGCTGGCGCAGGCCACCGGCCTGCCCGTACACTGCTACCTCTCCGGGAAGCTGGGCGGCATCCAGCAGATCTCGGCCCGGGTGGCCTGCGACGAAGTAGACCTCGTGCTCTTCTTCCGCGACCCGCTCAAGGCCGAGAGCGGCAGCAGCAGCGAGCAGAACCTGCTGCGGCTGTGCGATATGCACAGCGTGCCGATCTCCACCAACATCGCCACCGCCGAGGTGCTGCTGCGCGGCCTCGACCAGGGCGACCTCGACTACCGTGAGGGCATCCATCCCGACATCGTGGAGCCGCTGCCCGTCCATCGGGCCGTGTGCTGAGCCTGTTTTTAAGACTTTTCCGCCATTTGTGGTTTTGTGTATAGAGGGTTTTCGACAAAGAAAGACACCGCAGAAGCTTTCACACTTCTGCGGTGTCTTTTTATCTTATGCGCTCAGGGTCCACTGAGGGATAACTTATTCCAGACCGCCCATCTGCTTGATCGCCTTGATGGCGTAGGTCAGGGTGCGGCCCATAGCCACACCTGCCATCAGGCAGGGATAGTTGTTGGCGAAGAAGGAGCCGGACATATCGCCGGTGACATACAGGCCGGGCATCGGCTTGTTGTGGTTGTCCAGGGCCTGCCCCCTTTCGCTGGACAATGCAG
>OCPQ01001394.1_pt1 | contig 10637 bp, 7 predicted proteins | sample 1538251 | NCBI WGS metagenome assembly OCPQ01 (sample SAMEA2580249, study PRJEB22360) | human gut metagenome | biome: human gut; feature: human-associated habitat; material: faeces | place: Denmark | collected 2008/2010 | reverse complement strand
TGGCCGAGCTTTTCGTGGGGGCGTGGCTTCGGGTCGAACAGTTCGAAATCGGCTCCCTTGCGGGCCAGTGCGGCAGCAAGCGCCAGATTGTCGGCCTCGAGGAAATCGTCGCCGCAGGTCACGATGAACAGTGGCGGCAGGTTGACGTTGAACGCCAGGCCTTCGGCGGTGAGGAACTTCGGGTCGGCGGCTTCGATGCCGTCGAAGAATTCGACGCCCAGCATCTGTTCGAGTCCGGTGCGGCGATTCGGATCGTAGCCTACGGTCAGTTCGCTTCCCATGGTTTCCAACGATGCGGAACTGTAGGCACCGCACACCGGAGCGGCACCGGCGAAACCAATGCCCGAAGGCTCATCCACGCCGAATGCGGCCGCGGCTTCGGCATTGTTTTCAATCGCCAACGTCAGCATGGTCAACGCGCCGCCTGCCGAATCGCCGGTGAGGAACACGGCGTTCGGATTAACCGGATAATCAGTCAAATGCGCCTTGATCCAACGCAATGCCGCCTGAACGTCCGCCAGCTGACCCCTCAAATCGGTTTGCGGGGCCGGTCGGTAGTTCAGTGAGAATACGGCGAAGCCCGTTTCGGCCAGATGCACGTTGAAGTTGCGGTTCAATTCCTTATATCCGTAAGTGAAACCGCCGCCGTGTATATCGATGTACACCGGCAGCGTATGCCCGCAGCGCAGCACCGCATCGTGCGGTAGATACAGGTCGAGCAAATGCCCTCTGCACTGTCCGGCTTCCGTATCGTAGCCACCGTCAGGCAGGTATGGAATATCTTCGATCACGTCGATTGTGTCAGGCGTGTGCCACAGTTCGGAACGCGGGGTGTCAACCGCGATCGCGCCGAAACGCATGTCGAGAATGCCGCGGACGCGCTCTTCGGAAAGGCCTTCGAGATCGCCGTCGGTTTCCGTCCAACGTTCCGCATGGTCGATCATCTCACGGGTGATGCCATATTTTGCCGCGTATTGTGCGCTGAGTTCCTCAATGGTCTGTGTGCTCGTCATCGACGCCGTCCTTTCATGATGTTCATGCGATTGCGGCCGTTCCGTCATCGGAATGCCGCACCTCGATATATCGTACCGGTTCGATATAGAAAGCGCTACTGCGATCACCCATATTCCTTTACGTCCAGAGCGAATTTATGTAACGGTACATGCGTTGATTTTATTGCGATTGCGACACGCCGAAATCACTCACGTTGCATCAAAAAACGGTTCGCATAGAATAAGTCGCGTTTGCGAATCCGAACAGGGGTTTCGACCGAGAGAGACGGCAACGGGACGCTCGACAAACGACGGACGTGAATCGTAACGGCAACGAATGGCCGTAAAAGCAACGCAAAAACGCAAAACCAACCCACGAAAACCCAAACAACCAGCAAACAATCCGAAGGAACGCTACGTATGTACGTCGATCCGAATCGTAATACAGAAGCAGGCAACCTTAAATGGATCCTGCCATACTGCAAACCCGACCTGCCACGAGTGGCCGGCGCGATAGTGCTGTTCTGCGTCAACAACACCATGGCGCTCATCATTCCGCTATTGTCAGGCCTCATCGTGGACCGTGTCATCGTGCAAGGCCAAGTCGACGAACTGACGCGACTGTGCATCATGATGATCGTGGTCACCATCGTGCGCGTCGCCTCGCGCTACGGCTACCAAATGTGGATGGAACGCTTCGGGCAGAACTCCGTATTCCGTCTCGTCAGCGACGAATACGAGAAACTGCACGAACTCGACTTCACCTATTTCAACCACACGCGTACCGGCGACATCATGAGCCGCATGACCTCCGACACCGATGCCATACGCCACGCGCTGAGCTGGGTGAGCTACCAGGTGCTTGACTGCGTGGTCATGTTCATTGGCGCGCTCGCCATGATGTTCACCATCGACTGGCGGCGCTCGCGCTCGCATGCGTCACGCCGTTCATTTTCATCCTTACGCGCGGACTCTCCACGCACGCAAGACCACTGTTCTTCGCCATCCGCAACTCGCTTGCCGAAATGAACTCAATGGTCGAAGAAAACATCGAAGGCAACCGCGTGGTCAAAGCGTTCGTGCGCGAACCGTATGAAACCGAAAAATTCGACAAACACAACGACGATTACATGCAACGCAACATGGACCAGGCCTACAACAGCCGCAAATACATGCCATGGCTCGACGGTCTCGGCTTCTCACTGCAGCTGATCACGCTTGGATTCGGCGGATTCCTGGTCATCACCGGGCGCATGACCCTCGGCAATCTCGTGGCGTTCAACTCCTACCTGTGGATGATCGACGGGCCGGTACGCCAATCCGGATGGCTGATCAACGACTGGCAGCGATTCAACGCATCCTGCATCAAAATCCGCAAACTGCTCACCGCTCAGTCACGTATTACGGAAAAGCCGGAAAATACGGAAAAACCGGGAGACAGCGCCGACGCGAATCACGCCAGCACAGCGGCTGCAACCGCTGCAACAACCAACACAACCCGCATCGCAGGCAGCATCGACTTCCAGCATGTCAGCTTCGCCTTCCCCGACGAACCGGACACCCCCGTGCTCGAAGATGTGGATTTCCATGTTCCGGCAGGCGCCAAACTCGGCATTCTCGGCGAAACCGGCGCGGGCAAATCCACCCTCGTCAACCTCATCTCCCGCTTCTACGACCCCACCGAAGGCCATGTGCTCATCGACGGCGTCGACGCGCGAGACTCGCAAGTGTGCGTCGTGGCGCAAGACACGTTCCTGTTCTCCGACACCATCGGCGGCAACATCAGCTTCGGCGCGGGCGAACAACGCGAATACGACGAACAGTACATTCGCCGCATGGCCACCATCGCCGGCGCGGACGGCTTCATCCGCAGCATGCCGGAAGGCTACGATACCGTGGTCGGAGAGCGTGGCGTCGGCCTTTCCGGCGGCCAAAAACAGCGCCTGAGCCTCGCACGCGCTCTCGCCGACAATCCGTCGATCCTCATCATGGACGATACGACCAGCGCCGTCGACATGGAAACGGAAGCGGAAATCCAGCGCCATCTGCGCGAACTGGACGAACAGAAAACCATCGTCACCATCGCACACCGTATTTCATCGGTGAAAGATTCCGATCTGATCCTCGTGCTTGAGCATGGCCGCATTGTGGAGCGCGGCACGCATGACGAACTGGTGGCCGCGCACGGCCGATATTGGGAGATCTACTACAGGCAGCTCGGCTTGCAGGCGGGTCGTTCGCAAGGTTTCGAAGCGTAGGCGCGGGAAAGCAGGAAAGGGGGAAAACCCATGGCAAAACGTAACACATACCGCGAAGATGAAGAGCTGGAAGAACAGATCAACCTGCATGATATTCTGCGCATCGGCGTCTATGTAAAGCCGTATATGTCGCGAATCATACGCATTCTTGCCGTCGTCGTCATGATGAGCTGCATTGCGGTAGTCGTGCCATATTTGACGAAAATCATGATTGACAGCGCGATTCCGTCGAAAAATCTCACCTTACTTGGTGAATTAACGGGGTTGATGGCCGTACTTATTGTGATGTATGAGTTTGGATTGCGTTATCGTACCGTCGAAATTACTCGCGTCGGTCAGCTCATGTTGAAAGACATGCGCCGCGATATTTTCACGCATATTCAGACGCTGCCGTTCAGCTATTTCGATTCGCGTCCGCACGGCAAAATCCTGATTCGCGTGGTCAATTATGTGAACACGCTTTCCGACACGTTGAGTTCCGGCCTGATCAATGTGATTTCCGACGTATTCACCTTCCTGATCACGCTGGTGGTCATGTTCGTGGTCGATTGGCGGCTTGCGCTGTTCAGCCTGGTGCTCTTCCCGTTCCTGATCGCGTGGGTGCTGGTATTGCAGCATTTCCAGCGCCGTGCGTATCAGGTGTTGTCGAACAAGCAGAGCAATCTCAACGCGTTCATTCACGAGTCGATCACCGGCGTGAAAACCACGCAGACCTTCGCCCAGGAGGCGGCGCAGTTCAAAACCTTCCAAGAGCAGCAAGACGACGTGCGCACCTCGTGGATGAAGGCCGTGCATATCCAGTTCCTCATGTGGCCGGGCATTCAAACCATTTCCGTCATGACGATCGCATTCATCTACTATGTGGGCGTCACGGGCTTCGGCGCGGTGAACGTTTCCACCGGCGTGCTGATCGCGTTCGTTGGCTATGCGAATAATTTCTGGAATCCGGTGATCAGCATCGGCAATTTCTACAATCAGCTGATCACTTGTTCCGCATATCTTGAGCGTATTTTCGAAACGCTTGACGTGCAGCCGGAGATTCGTAACGCTCCTGACGCGACTGAACTGCCGCAAATTGAAGGACGCGTCGATTTCAACGATGTAGTTTTCCGTTACGAGCCTGACGGTCGCAATATTCTCAATCTGGTTGATCTGCATGTTGAGCCAGGCAGCACCGTTGCGTTGGTTGGTCCGACCGGTGCCGGCAAAACCACGATTATCAATCTGCTGTCGCGTTTTTACGACGTTGCAGAAGGTTCGGTCACAATTGATGGTCATGATGTGCGTTCTGTCACATTGGAATCGTTGCGTCGGCAGATGGGCGTCATGCTGCAGGATACGTTCATTTTCTCCGGCAATGTGCGCGAGAACATCCGTTACGGCAAGTTGGATGCGACCGATGCTGAGATCGAAGCGGCCGCGAAGGCGGTGCATGCGCACGAGTTCATTATGGATTTGCCGAACGGATACGACACGGTGGTGGAGGAGCGCGGTTCCACGCTTTCCGCTGGTCAACGTCAGCTGATTGCATTCGCCCGCGTGCTGCTGGCCGATCCGCGCATTCTGATTCTCGACGAGGCCACGTCGAATATCGATACGCGTACCGAAGAGGCACTTCAGGCCGGATTGAACCACCTGCTGAAGGGACGCACGAGCTTCATCATCGCGCACCGACTGTCCACCATAGAGAACGCGGACATGATCTGCTACATCGATCATGGGCAGATCATGGAGCAAGGCAACCACGCCGAGCTGCTCGCCAAGCGTGGCGCCTACTATCGCCTCTACGACTCCCAATACGCCATGATCAAGGTCTAAATGGGCTGATTAGGGCTTGGACTGATTGGCTTGAAATCAGCCTTCCTGCTAGCCGCTTGTCGTTTTTCGGCCGGCGGCTAGCCGCAAATTATCAGGTACGAGGCGGAAGATAGGGAAGTCAGAAAGCAACGCATGTTGCTGCGCATGAAGATGACGCGTGAATGCGTCGATGAAACAACGCGGGAAGGTTTGGTATGGCAGTAGAGAAGCCAGTTCTCACCCAGGAGCAGCAAGATGCGGTCGCAGCGCTCGCATCCACCAACGTGTATGCGAAGCAATCGAAATTCAAACCCTCCCGCGAGCTGCCGCCGAAAGACAAGTGGCCGTACTTCAAGCAGAACTTTCTGACCGATGTGCTGATCATTATCGCAGTGGTCGGCTTGGTACTTGCTTTCGTCATCTCGTATGTGACCAAAGGTCCCGAGGCCGAGCTGAGTCTTGAAGGTGTCGATATGGCGGAATATTCCGAACAGATTGATGCGTTGGGCGCTGATTTTGTGAAGACGCAAGGTATTGAAGACGAGCGTCTCGTGCGGACGGATGCCTCCATTGCGATTAGCGAGAATGCCGCGCAAGATGGTTCCGCATCGTTGACGGCTCGCGTTTCGGCAGGTCAGATCAACATGATTGTTGCCGAAACCGATATTTTCGCCGAAGTCAATGATCGCGGCGACATCACCAAACCCGCGGAAGTGATGAGTGCCGCCGATCTTGAGCAGGTCAAGGATGCGCTGGTCGACGCCAAAGGCAATCCGGTTTCCGATGTGAACGACGCTGTCGGATTCGACTTGTCCCATTCGAAAACATGGACTTCCATGAAGGGACTGCCGAAAGAAGGGGTTATTCTCGGATTCAGCAATATCACGGAATCCAAGGATATGCCGATTCAATTCGTGGAATATCTGCAATTCGAGTAGGTATTTGCTGGTCTTCGAACGGTCATTTCAGTTGCTGAATATTTGCTGAATGTGCGTAGACACGCATATCGCGGTTGCCCCGTTTTCCGCTTAAGCTAGTGAGGGTACGTCAAACGATGCACGTCAACGGATAGGCGGCATTCGGAATTCGAAGGAGATGGCAATGGAGAACGGCAATATGACTCCCCTTGTTCCTCGGCAGGATGGGCGCCTTGAATGGGGCAATGGTGTGGTCTCCATGCTGTTTGACATTGCCGCCGATTCCCCCGTTCGCCTCTGCAACGTTGTAGGGCGCAACATGGTTCCGATCGATGGTCGCTTGTCTGACGATGGAAAGCCAGTGGTTGAAAAGGATCCGCGTCCGATTGTTGAGGTGTGTGCCGCCAATACCGGTTCGCAAGACAATCGACTGACGCTGATTGCCACAGTTGCCGGCAGCCAATTGCGATTCGTTTCCGCGCTTGCTTCCGAACCTGAACCAGGTTCCGCCGATCCGTTCCGTTTGGAGATCACGCAGTTCGCGCCGTATGCCGATCTTGAACCGAAAGGTCGTGAATTCGAGCCGACGGCAAGCGAACGTGACGCAGCCGATTCCGCCGCGAATTCCGCGTCCGAGGCGTTTTCCGCCGATTCCAATGCAGGCTTGGTGGTCACTTCCGTATTCGAGGCGTTCCCGAATCTTTCCGCAGTGCGCACCTACACGCGTCTGCAGTCCGCCAGGCAACTGCCGATTGAAGCGGTGTCGTCGTTGAATCTGACCGTTCCGATGCGCGTCAACTGCGGCAAGGTGCATCGTTCGAATATTTTCTGGGGCGATGCCGCTTGGGCTGTGGAAAACGATTGGCGTGTTCGTCCGCTGCGTGACACTCAGGTGCGTAACCGCAACCAGAAAATCAATCCTGGTCAGTCTAGTTCGCGTTTTGCCATGAGCTCGACTTCTACATGGAGCTCGGGAGAGCATGAGCCGGCCGGCATTCTGCAGGTGGAAGGTTCGGTACGCCGCGCCCGCGATTTTTCCGTAATGTGGCAGATCGAGCATAACGGTCCGTGGGAGTGGGAAGTCGGCGAGGACGATCCCGGTCTGCACGTCACTGCGTTCGGTCCGGAATATAAGGATCATGGTTGGTTCACCAATCTTGGTGAAGGCAATGATTTCGAGTCCGTTCCTGTGTCGTTTGCCATTGCCGCAGGCGATTGGCAGCAGGCTGTTGCCGAAATGACGTTGCAGCGTCGTGCGCTGCGCATTGCCAAGGCTCGTGAGTTGGGGCGCGTCGATCAGTTCGAGCATACGCAGGGTCTTGTGATCTACAACGATTACATGAATACGCTGTTCGGTGACCCTCGTATTGAGAAGGAACTGCCGCTGATTGAAGGTGCGGCAAGCGTTGGCGCGGATGTTTTCTGCATTGACGCCGGCTGGTACGACAGCACCGACGGCGGCTGGTGGGACATGGTCGGCGAATGGCAGGCCTCCACCAACCGTTTCGGCGACGCCGGTCTGCGCGGTCTTGCCGACACGATTCGTGCTCATGGCATGGGCTTGGGACTGTGGCTCGAACCTGAAGTGATCGGCGTGAAATCGCCGCTTGCGAGCATGTTGCCGGATTCCGCGTTCTTCCAGCGTCATGGTGTTCGCGTGTGCGATTCGGGTCGTTATCTGCTTGATTTCCGTTCTCCCGAAGCGCGAGAGCATGTTACGCGTACTGTTGATCGTTTGATTGACGATTTCGGTGCGGTGTTCTTCAAGTTCGACTACAACACCATTCCCGGCGTCGGCACTGATTTGAATGCCGAGTCCGTTGGCGATGGCCTGCTCGAGCATTGCCGCGCATATGTGGATTGGCTTGACGATCTGCGTCGCCGTCATCCGGATGTGATGATCGAAAACTGCGGTTCCGGTGCCATGCGCGCCGATTACGCGCAGTTGTCCCGCTTGGATTTGCAGTCCACTTCCGACCAGTGCGATCCTCTGATTTATGCTGCGATTGCGGCTGGTGCAGGTATGACGATTCTGCCGGAACAGCAGGGTAATTGGGGTTACGCTCAGCAAGAGATGGATGATGAGACTGCTGTGTTCACGCTTGCTACGGGTGTGCTCGGCAGGCTGTATCTGTCTGGTTTCATCGATCGCATGACGGAGCCGCGTCTTTCGCTCGTTCGCGACGCTATCGCCTTACATCGTAGTGTACTTGCCGACCAGCAGCATATGGTGCCGTTCTGGCCGTCCGGACTTCCCGACTTCGACGGCGATTGGCTTGCCGTCGGCTTTCGTCATGTTCGAACGGGTATGCGGGGCGCTTGGAGGTGGCAAATCCGCTTGGAATGAGCAGGCTGCCGAGCAGAACGATCAGCAACCTCAGCCGGAAGATAAGCCCGACTACATCATCGTGTGGCGTCGCGGCGGCACACCGTCCGTGAACATGCCGTTGGATGCGGATCAAACCATCGAACAGGTGTTCCCGAATCCTGCCGAACCGGACCATGCGCCCAATGCCAAACCGTGGACTATCGAACGCATGGATCCGGAAACGGTTCGCCTGAACGCCGCCACCTCCAAGCAACCCTCCGCCCGCATCTTTGCCATTCGCCGCCGCGACTGATCGGGGCTGAGCCAACCAATCGCTGAAATGCCGTATTTCCGGCTATCGTGCGTTCCACTGCAATCGGGCGCGGAACGCACGATAGCTATATGATCGCGGTCGTGGATTCACGTTCGACCAACTGATATCCGATGGTTGCGCGGCTCGGCGGCAGCACCGTGCCTGCATCATTGGAATTTCCGGCATTGCTGGAATTATCATTCACTTCGCCGCGTTCGATCCGTTCGACAATCATATCGACCGCGAATTTGGCAAGCTGGTCGAGATCCACTTGGATGGTGCTCAGCGAAGGGGTGGCGTAGGTTCCGGAAGTCACGCCGTCGAATCCGATCACCTTCACGTCTTGCGGCACATGGATGCCATAGTCGGCGAGGCCGCGAATCACGCCGAATGCGGCGAAATCATTGGCGCAGCACACTCCGTCGAACGCGATTGCGGGAATCTTGTCGGTCGTTTTGATCGATCTGCCCGTAATCTTGCCGCTTGCATCGTTGAAATCGGCGGTTCCGGCCGTGCCTGTTTCGCGGTCTCCAGCACCCGCGCCGGCTCCGCAGCCCGTCCTTCGCGCCGCCATGATCCGTTCGGCGATCGCGTGCCCGGCGGTAATGCCTTCGTCGGAGCGACCGCCTTCGAACACCATGGTTTCGTCATATGGCAATCCTGCGTCCAGCAACGCCGCGCACGCTCCTCGAAGTCGCAATGCAAATGCGTTCTGCGCATGCGCCAACTCGGCGCGCGGCACGAACGTATGCCCGACAATCGCAATATTCCGGCATCCCTGGGCGATCAGATACTGCATCGCAGCGCGTTCGCCCTCCTCGTTGGGAAAATTCACGGCATCCACGGTTGGCGTTTCCTCGCATGCGTCGAGCAGTACGAGAGGGCGCCCGCCGTTGAGTTTGGCGAGCGGTAGATTCGTGCCCAATCCGGTGGCGTGCAGAATCTCACCGTCGAAGAGCTGCCCTGAGAACGGATTGCTGGTCAGCGCATGTTCGGCCGCGTCCGGCGAATACTGGGTTTGCTCGATGAACGGCGTGAATCCGCGTGAGGTGATCTCGCGGCTCAATGTTTGCGTCAGCTTCGAATAGAACGGCGAATCGAATTCGTTGACGATGATGTGAATAATGTTGCTGCGACCTGATTTGAGCATGCTGGCTGTCAGATTGATGCGATAGTCGAGTTTTTTCGCTGCTGCCAGCACTTTGGCTCGGGTCGATTCCTTGACGCCGGCTTTGCCGTGCAGCGCATTCGATGCGGTCATGGGGGAGACGCCGGCTTCCGCCGCCACGTCGCGCAATGTCGGTTTGCCGTTTGCCATGCACCGCTCCTTACAGCCAAGTTTTTCTGTAACGATATTATATATGATGATTTTCTGGTAATCGTTGAAATTTCAAAGAATCACCGATATCCTATCATGATTGTGATTTCTGAAATATGCTATAAAATATGTAACGGTACATATCTGAAGTTTTCCAAGATGATGAAGTCGAACAAGTAAGTCAAGGATGACGTCAGATACTGTAAACGGCACGCTTTTCTAACGTTGTACAAGGAGAAGGCAATGGCGACTACCGAGGATCTGCCAAAAGCATGGCGACCGCCAATGGGCTGGAACAGCTGGGATTCCTACGGCACCACCGTCACCGATCGGGAGGTCCTGGCCAACGCGCGCTTCATGGCCGACCACCTCAAGGACGCCGGCTGAGACACCCTAGTCATCGATGCGGGTTGGTTCGACCCCCAACGCCCATGCGCACGGCTGCTCCGACGGCACCCCGCTGTGCATCGATGCGTACGGTCGCCAGATTCCCGATGAGCGGCGCTTCCCCGAGCGCGGCCGGCGGTCGACCGGTGGCGAAACGGTGCCAGACAGACGTCGAATCGCAACCAATCGCACGTACCGCAACACCATTCAACCCAACAAACAACCAACACCATTCAAGGACACACCATGACCGACAAACTCATCGCAACCCTCAACAAGGCGGGCGTGCGCAACATCAGCACCGACCTGTGGGGCATCTTCTACGAAGACATCAGCTACTCCGGCGA